>OMGR01000496.1_pt1 | contig 27910 bp, 27 predicted proteins | sample 1646061 | NCBI WGS metagenome assembly OMGR01 (sample SAMN05578583, study PRJEB25193) | human gut metagenome | biome: Human Microbiome; feature: human-associated habitat; material: feces | host: Homo sapiens | place: USA:Birmingham | reverse complement strand
TAAATGGAAATGACTTTGACTTGGAAGTGTTTTTTAAACGTTCGTTTAATGGACGTCAAATTTCAGGAAATGAAATAGGGAATGAGTTAATAAAAGGGAATGGAAATTTTAAATATTAAATAAGATACTTAATATACTGAATTACTGTAGATTAAACTGAGACCCGATGGGTTTTCCAAAATATTTTTATTAAACATTTTGAGGATATAAAAAACAGTCTTATCTTTGCGTCCATTAAACGAACGTTTAAAAAACGCTTTTTGTTTGTAATCCGTTCGTTTATAGTCTCTTACCAGAAGGTAATGACGAACTGCAAAAAAACTGTTGGCAAGAAGGGCACAATGCTTGCTGTATTTTACATAGAGTGCTCGCAAATGATTGAATACCAGGTATATACCGAGGGTTCAAAGCCCCAGAGGAACACTCTTTTGTGAACAAAACAACGAAAATGGAAACGGATAACGAGGTTGAAGTCTGGCATGCCATGCGTGCCACATACCGCAGAGAGCTTGATGCGGTGCATCTTCTCGAGAAGGAGAACCTCGGCTGTTTTGTCCCCATGCAATATAAGGTAAGTATCCGTAAGGGTAAGAAAGTCCGTACTTTGGTTCCCGTCATCCGTAATCTGGTTTTTGTCCATGCACGTCCTTCCGACGTACAGCGTGTTAAGTCTCAAATTACTTATTTGCAATATATAACCGATACCCGCAGTGGTCAGAAGATAATTATTCCCGACCATGAGATGCAGTGCTTCATCGCCGTTGCCGGAACCTATAACGACCATTTGCTTTATTTCCAGCCCGAAGAGTTGAATCTGTCGAAAGGAACTAGAGTCCGTATTACGGGTGGTGACTTTGCAGGTCAGGAGGGCGTTTTTCTGAAAGTAAAGGGTGCACGTGACCGCCGTGTGGTTATAGAGATACAAGGTGTCATTGCTGTTGCCATGGCTACCATCCATCCGGACCTTATAGAAGTGATCGGCTGAATTATAATTCATAATTTACAACTCATAGTTTACAATTCATAATTCAAAAAATGTCCTCCTCCCTTTTCGAAGAAGCAATTAATCTCCAGCGTGCTGCGCACGAACTGATGTATTTAGGTATGGACGGTAGTCCTATCTATAGTGATGACCTTTCCCGCCGCAACGGTGAGGTTTACCGCTTGACTGCGGCTTTGTATGGTTCCAGTGCTCGAGGTACTACTACGGAAGAACAGGCAAACGTCTGTCTTGCTCTCTTGAAGGGTTATAACGCATCGTTCATTGACCATGGCGAGAAGCAGGATCACCTCCAGGAGATATTAAATCGTTGTTGGAATCTCCTTGATACCCTTCCCGCCTCGCTGTTGAAACTCCGTCTGCTTACTGCCTGTTATGGAGAAGTGTTCGATGAGCCCCTGGCCGACGAAGCCCGAAAGATTATTTCTTCCTGGGACTCCGCATCGCTCACTGCCGAACAGCAGGAAGCTGTCGAGGAATTCCGGAATGTAGTTGACAATCCCTATCCGTGGGAATATCTTGAGGACTAAAACAGGTGAAAGTTTTCTCGCAAGGCAAAAAAATGGAGTGGAGAATGTAAGAGACACGGGAAAAGTTAAAGGCATATAGAGCTAAACATACAAGTGATATATTCATGTAATGAGTGAAAAGGATTCCACGCATTGTATTACGAAAAATAGCCTCCAGAGAAACGGATTATATGGCATTTCTGCCAATGAATATAGTAAAATAACTTATTATTTGATTAAAAATATAACTCAAAGTGAGTTATACCCCCTTTAGTAGATGCCCAATATCTATTGAATATCCGGGAAGCGTGGTACTAACTCTTTCATTACTACGCGAAGTAATAAATATAAATCACCTTTGGTTCCACCTTCCCGGATTAGTTTGATTTTTTCAGTGTGTGACATATAAGAATCTAACAAACATTAAATTATGCGTCGAGTCTTATTTCTGATTTTATGTCTTTTTATTTTCTTTGGTTCTGCCTATGCCCAGCGCATGTCCGACGAGCAAGTGGTTGAATATGTGAAACAAGCACAGGCAGCCGGAAAATCTCAGAAGCAGATGACTGCCGAACTGTTGCGCCGTGGTGTGACCCGCGAACAGGTGCTCCGCATCAAGGATAAATATGAGAACTCGGGTGTTGCTGTCCTGGGTTCCGAAGCTCCCTCACAGATGCGCAAGCGTTCGGTTGCTGTGGGAGAATCCTACGAGGCTGCCGAACTGGATGACCAGAAAGCGGTTGTTGATGAGAGACTTGAAAGCCAGTCCGCCCCTGAGGCTGCCGGCATACAGATTTTCGGTCATAATCTGTTCCAGAACCGTAATCTCTCCTTTGAACCTAGTGTGAATCTGGCTACTCCGGCAAATTATCGGCTGGGGCCCGGTGACGAGGTGATCATAGATATCTGGGGAGCTTCCGAGAATACCATCCGCCAGACCATCAGTCCCGAGGGGAGTATCCAGGTGAAAGACCTCGGTCCCGTTTATCTGAACGGCATGACTGTTAAAGAAGCCAACGCTTATCTGCAACGGGAACTGTCCAAGATCTATTCCGGTATCGGAGGGGGGGATCCCAATTCACAGATCCGTCTGACTTTAGGCGATATACGTACCATCCAGATCCATATCATGGGTGAGGTCACGGTGCCGGGTACTTATACACTTTCGGCCTTTTCCACGGTTTTCCATGCCTTGTACCGTGCCGGTGGTGTGAATAATATCGGTAGTTTGCGTGACATCCGTCTGGTTCGTAACGGAGAGACGATAGAGCATTTGGACGTCTATGAGTTCATCATGCAGGGCAAGATGAATGACGATGTCCGTCTGCAGGAGGGCGATGTGATTATCGTGAGTCCCTACCAGTCGTTGGTCGAGATAGTAGGCAAGGTGAAACGTCCCATGTATTATGAAATGAAGCCTGCCGAGACGGTTGCTTCCTTACTGAAGTATGCGGGTGGCTTTATGGGAGATGCCTATAAGAAGGCTGTACGCATCATCCGTAAAAGTGGACGTGAACATCAAGTATATAATGTGGATGAGATGGACTATTCCGTATTCCGTTTAGACGACGGTGACTTAATGACGGTTGACGCCGTACTCGACCGTTTTGAGAACAAGGTTGAGGTCAGTGGTGCCGTCTATCGTCCGGGGCTTTATCAGTTGGACGGTGAGGTGAACACGGTGAAGCAGCTGATAAAGAAGGCTGAGGGACTCCGGGGAGATGCTTTCCTTGCCCGTGTCCTTCTGGACCGTGAGCGTGAAGATCTTACGCACGAAATGGTTGCCGTTGATCTGGAGGGTATTATGAACGGTACGGTTTCTGATATACCCCTTCAGAAGAACGACCATCTGTATGTTCCCGGTATCCATGACCTGAAGGAGAGCGAGACGGTCTCCATTTATGGTGAGGTGCTCAATCCTGGTACTTTCCTGTACTCCGATAACTTAACGATAGAGGATATGATTGTCCAGGCGGGAGGTCTTACCGAGGCTGCCGCCACTACCTGTGTGAGCGTGACGCGCCGCATCAAGGATCCCAAGAGTACTGCCTACAGCAGCAAGCTTGCGGAGACATTCACCTTTGACATCAAGGACGGTCTTCTGACGGGTGCTGGTAGTTTCTACCTGCAACCTTTCGATGTAGTCCAGGTTCGTCGCAGTCCTGCCTACCAAGTTCAGCGCATGGTGACGGTTGCGGGTGAGGTGCTTTTCAGCGGCAGCTATTCGTTGTTGAAAAAGAATGAACGTCTGAGTGATGTGATAGGTCGTGCAGGCGGAATTACTCCGGCGGCATATATAAAGGGGGGACGTTTGATTCGCAAGCGCAATGATGAGGAACGTCGGCGTGAGACGGATGTGCTTCGCATGGCACAGAGCGGTGAAGGTTCCGATAGCATTGCAGTGAACAAGCTTGCTATCTCCGACACTTACACGGTAGGCGTTGACATGAAAAAGGCTCTGTCACATCCGGGTAGTGATTATGACATTGTCCTGCGTGAGGGAGATATCGTGTATATTCCTGAATACATCAATACGGTGAAGATCAGCGGTTCTGTGATGTATCCCAATACAGTAACCTGGGAGGAAGGTGCCAAGTTGAAACATTATATCAATATGGCAGGTGGCTATGGCGAGAATGCGAAAAAGAAGAAGGCATACATCATTTATCTGAACGGTACGGTAGCCCGTGCTAAGAAGAGTGACAGTGATTTAATCCAGCCGGGGTGTGAGATTGTGGTTCCCACGAAGTCTGAGAGGAAGCGTCTCCAACTTTCCGAGATTATGGGTATGAGCTCCATGACTGCGACGATTGCGGCGATGGTGGCTACGTTGACTAATGCTTTTAAATAAGAAACAAGTGGAAGATATAAAAAGAAAGGATGCTGATATGAATGACGGACAACAGAATAAACATCCACAGGAAGAGGAGATTGATTTGCTTGAGCTTGCTTTGAAGGTCTGGGCAGAGCGCAGGTGGATATTGAAGTGTTGTGGCTATGCAGTGATTGTGGGGTTGGTGATTGCTTTCAGTATTCCGAAAGAATATACAGCTACAGCTACAATTGCTCCGGAGTTGTCGGATGGAAAGAGTGGGGGAGGATTGTCTTCTCTTGCTGCCATGGCAGGTATTAATATGAATGCTTCTTCTAGTGCTGATGCTATTTACCCTGATTTATATCCGGATATTGTGTCGTCTACTCCTTTTATCACAGAATTGTTTGATGTACATGTAGAGAGCTTGAATGCAAAAATAGATACTACCCTTTATGGGTATATAGATGATTATCAACGTTCTCCTTGGTGGAGTGCTGTTACATCCGCACCTTTCAAAGTATTGGGGTGGATAATATCTATTTTTAAAGACAAGGAAGAACCCCGTGACAATGCTAAATTAGATCCCTTCCATCTGACGAATGAAGAGGCAGATGTTGTCAGGGCTTTAAGTCAACGTATCAGTGTCTTTGTAGATAAAAAAACGGGATTGACTACTTTATCAGTTACGATGCAAGATGCTCGTATTGCTGCTTGCTTGACGGATACTGTTATGAGTCAGTTGCAAAACTATGTAACGGAGTATCGTACCAACAAAGCTCGTAAATATTTTCAATTTCAGCAGTCTCTTTTTGAGCGTAAGAAGAAAGAGTATGAAAAGGCGCAGGAAGAATATGCGAAGTTTGCTGATGCAAATAAGAATATTATTCTGTTAAGTTATCGTGTCGAACAAGAACGTTTAGAGAATGATATGCGCCTTGCCTATAATGTTTATACTTCAGTTGCACAGCAGTTGCAGGTGGCTGAAGCAAAGGTACAAGAAATAACCCCAGTTTATACAATAGTAGAACCTGCCACAATTCCCATTAGAGCAGCTAAACCTAACAAGGCAATGGTGTTAATAGGAATTGTGCTTTTAGTGGGAGTAGGTTGTGTTGGCTGGATACTCTTCGGAAAAAAGATCTTCCGGGATTTGAAAAAATGACCTTGTAATGAAACTATACTAGTTCGAAGTTTAGCTTTTTGTGTATTACATTTTAATGATTAGAAACGAAATAATTCAAAAGGCTATCTCGCAGGACTATAATAGTGGGGAAGTGATTAATCGTTTGTTTTTTTGTTGTGAATACAAATACTAAAATTGCTAAAAATACTCTTCTGTTGTACTTTAGAATGTTTCTGTTAATATTGGTACAATTATATACAGTGCCTATCGTTTTAAAGTCACTTGGTGCGTCTGATTATGGTCTTTATTATGTGGTTGGAGGAGTAGTAACAATGTTTTCATTTATTGGTGGTTCTCTGTCGTCGGGATCACAAAGATTTATAGCCTATGCCTTAGGTAAAGATGATGTTAGACTCTTAAAACAGACATTTGATACAACTCTTAGCATATATATTGTATTTGCAATAATTTCTTTCGTTGTATTGGAATTAGCTGGGGTATGGTTTTTGAATTGTCAAATGAATATTCCGACCGATAAACTTACAGCGGCTAATTGGGTCTATCAATTTTCGTTATTGGCTTTTGTTATTAATCTGATAATTATTCCTTATATAGCTACTGTGATAGCACATGAGAGGATGTCACTTTTTGCTTATCTTAGTATTTTAGAATGCATTTTAAAATTGGGTGTAGCAATAGTTCTACAATTTATCTTGGAGAATCAGTTAGTTGTTTATGCAATTTTAATATTCGTAGTTGCAATATTAGTTCAAGGTATATATTTTTTATATTGTAGATTCCACTTTGTAGAGTGTAGGAATTATAGACTTTCATGGAACTCTAAAATAGGAATGGAGTTGCTTACTTATTCTGGATGGAATGTTGTTGGCTCTTTGGCTATTATATCTAGACAGCAAGGTTTAAATGTGCTACTAAACTTATTTTTTGGAACTATTCTAAATGCTGCCCATTCTATTGCTCAACAGATAAATGGTGTATTAACGCAATTTGTAAACAATCTTTATATGGCTACTCGTCCTCAGATCACAAAATTATATGCAGCAGGTGATTCGAAGGAGATGTGGAATTTGGTATTTCGTAGTGCTAAGTTGGCATTTTACTTATTAATGTTGGTCAGCATCCCTTCCGTCATTGAAATGAATGCCATATTGACATTATGGTTGGGGAGTGTCCCTCAATATACCACAGAAATCTCAATATTGATGATTATATCTATGCTTATAGAAACACAAGTAAACCAGATAATAGCAGCTTTTCAAGCAGCGAATAAAATAAAAAAATATCAATTATATTCTAGCACTATTTTGCTTCTTAACATCCCTATTACCTATTTGTTACTTAAAACTTTAGATGATATTCCATTGGTACCATACTTTGTTTCTATCTTGCTTTCAGTATTGTATGCGGGATCAATTCTTTGGCAGGCAAAAGTCGTAATACAATTAGATTTAAATAGATACATTAAGCAAGTAATTTTCAAGCTTAGTCTTGTGTTTGGAATAGCATTTTTTTGTATATATAATATTTCAACGTTAATGGCGCCTTCATTTTATCGGATAGCGTGTACCTATTCTCTCTCCATATTTCTTATTCCACTCATAGTTTGGCTTATTGGTCTAGATCATTTTGAAAGGTCTTTTTGTATTCGATTAGTGCGTAATAAATTTCATTTATAATAATACTCATTTAAAATATAATTTCAATGAAAGCACCTAAAATTATAGCAGAAATTGGTTGTAATCATAAAGGCGATATGAAAATTGCTAAAGAGATGATTATGACTGCAGCTACTTATTGCAAAGCTGATGTGGTTAAATTCCAGAAAAGATGTAATAAGGAGTTGTTGACCTCTGAAGAATACAATGCTCCACATCCTCATCCGGAAAATTCTTATGGTCCCACTTATGGTGCACACAGAGAGTTCCTCGAATTTTCATTAGAGCAACACCGCCAGTTGCAAGAGTGGTGCAAAGAGTTTGGAATAGAGTATTCCACCTCAGTTTGGGATATTACATCAGCTAAAGAAATATGTACATTGCATCCTAATTTAATTAAGGTTCCTTCTGCCTGTAATTTGAACAAAGGATTGTTGGAATACTTGTGTGATAACTTCGAAGGAGAAATACATCTATCTTTGGGTATGACAACTTATAATGAAGAGGAACAGATAGTTCAATTTTTTGAGTCTAAAGGACGTAATAAGGATCTTGTAATTTATAATTGTACTTCAGGTTATCCTGTTCCATTTGAAGACATTTGTTTGCTTGAGTTGTCCCGTTTACGTGAGCTATATTCTAGTTGCGTAAAGGCTATTGGTTTCTCCGGTCATCATTTAGGCATAGCTGTAGATTCAGCTGCAGTAGCTTTGGGAGCTGAATGGATAGAACGTCATTATACTTTAGACCGAACGTGGAAAGGAACGGATCATGCAGCTTCTTTAGAACCCGATGGAGTAAGAAAATTGGTTCGTGATTGTCGTGCAGTAGCCAAGGCTATAATGTATAAAGAGAAGGAAGTGCTTGATATCGAAGAGGTACAGCGGAATAAACTAAAGAAGTACCAGATTAAATGGTAGTACTAGATAGCAAAATTGTTGATCATATAGTCTGGATTGACTGTCTCTAACTTGTCGCTATCTTCTTCAGTCATTTTTTATAGAAGTTAATCCACTCCAAATTTAATTTCCAACAGAGAACCGATTCCAATATCGTTTGGTCTTTGCACCAGCTTTTTGTATTGTAATTATTTGTGTCCTTATTGCTAAATTCATGGAGAAGAACCGATAACTAGCTTTATCTTGTTTGGAAAATGGTTTAAGAATAATATAAAATGAAAATTATTGCATTTATACCCGTAAGGGGAGGGAGTAAATCCATCCCTCTTAAAAACATAAAGCCCTTTTGTGGTAAACCCTTAGTTTGCTGGAATATTGAGGCCTTAGAAAATTGTCCGTTGGTGGATGAAATCATTGTGGCAACGGACAGCGTTGAGATTGAGAATACTGTATTGGCTCAAACTTATCAAAAAACAGCCATTTATCATCGCTTATCCGAGAATGCTTGTGATACAGCCAGTACAGAAAGTGTCATGCTTGAGTATCTTAGCTATGCTCAGCTTGCTGAAGATGATATATTTATACTAGTGCAAGCTACCTCTCCGCTCACTGAATCTATTCATTTTACGGAAGCCCTGAATAAGTATCGTAAGGGGGATTTTGATTCCATTCTGACTTGCGTTCGTAGCTATCGATTTTTCTGGAATGAAGATGGTACCAGCGTGAATTACGATTACCGTAATCGCCCGCGCCGCCAAAACTTTTCGGGTACGTTAATGGAAAACGGTGCTTTCTATATCAATACAGTTAAGAATATTATTGAGAATGGTAATCGTTTGAGCGGACATATAGGTATCTATGAAATGCCGGAATATACTGCTACCGAGATTGACGAACCGGATGACTGGGCTGTGTTGGAAAAATTGAACCAGAAGTATGTGTTGTGCAAACAAACTAAGCAAAGCTTGATTAAACTCTTTATCACTGATGTCGATGGCACTTTAACTGATGGTGGAATGTATTATTCTGAAACGGGTGATGAAATTAAGAAGTTTAATACTCGTGATGGAATGGGGTTACAACTGCTGCGTGAAGCAGGTATAAAAACAGCTATAATCACTAGTGAAAACACTCAAATAGTGAGCAATCGAGCTAAGAAACTGAAGATTGATTACTTGATACAAGGCAAACGAGAGGGTGGAAAACTAGAAGCCGCAAAAGAAATTTGCCAACAAGAGGGAATTTCTCTTTCTGAAGTCGCTTATATTGGTGATGATGTGAATTGCTATGATTTGTTAGAAGCAACAGGTGTGAAAGCATGCCCACAAGACGCTTGCAATAAGATAAAGCAAATTGCTGATATTCATATTTTGTCTAAAAAAGGTGGCGAAGGATGTGTAAGAGAATTTGTGGACACTTTATTAGCCTATTAATGTCAAGTACAATCCAACTGCTGATGAACAAAAGGATATTGGTTGCCCTTTCTTTACAGTTGGGGCTACTTTTGATGGTGATTGGCGTTTATATTTGTTTGAATCCATGGTCATGGCAAAGTAAGAGTTTACTTGAAATAATGTTCATGTTTGTAGTGTTCCAATCACTAGTATTACATACTAATTTTCATGGTACTTGGAAAAATATAGATAATCTTTTTATTGCTTTCTTCGTATTTTTTTTGGGTACAAGATTTCTTTTCGATTTCTTCTCGGATAAGTATAATGTATGTTTTTTTGAGTTTTTTTTAGCTCGCCAAGTGTCAGTCAATGTTGTAAATAGAGCTGTTTTTAATTTAATGATTGCGCTCTGTAGCTACAACATTGGGGGGTTACTTTGGAGGTATTTTAGCAAGTCGTATAGGAAAGATGAATTTATTCCTTCGCTTGAATCAGAATGGTTACCGTCTAATAAGGTCGTTTATGCCTTGTTGGGAGTGGGGGGATTGGCCAAACTTTACTATTCGTATCAAGTTTTTATGGCGATGTTGACTTATGGTTATCTATCTTTCTTTACTGATGGGTTTTCCATAAACCGTAATTTGGCTTTTATGTTTGCGGAAACTTTTTATGAAATTGCCATTTTTATTATTATATGCCGTAAGGAAAAGATGCGAAAGTGGGAAGCTTTCTTCATATTCTTGTATATAGGGCTATCTATGGCTACTGGGCAACGAGGTTTGGGTATGCTTTCAGTAGTCTTCTTTATATTTTATTTAGTCAAGGCAGGTAAAATGAAAATCAACATTATGAAATTGTTCTTAATAGTGGTTTTCCTTTTTCTTTTCTCGGTAGTGGTTGGGAACATCCGAAGTGATAAAGAGTTGGATTTTACAAGTGTTTTTAGCTATTTTTTCGATTTCTTTTACGGTCAGGCTATTTCCATTACAGTGCTAGTTTCTACTATCGACTATATTTCTCAGATTGATTTTTCATTTTGGGATTTATTTGGACACATTCGTTATTTGCTGGAATATTATTGGGAAAAGATAACTTTACAAACGCCTGTGCCTATTGATGCTTTAACTCTTCAGGCAGAAGAATATAAGTGGTATGGACAGTATATTTCATGTCTCACTAATCCGGATATGTATTATAGAGGGTTAGGTACTGGTAGTTCCTATGTAGGTCAGCTTTTTGCTGTAGGTAAAGAGGGCGCTCAGTTTTTGGGAGGGATGTTTGTAGGTTATTTAGCTGGAGTATTTTATCACTATCTATCTTCGCCTAATTTCTTGAAACGCTTCTATGCATTTCATGCACTAACGGTTTTCATTTTTATTCCTCGTGCTAATTTGTTTGAGTTTGTTAGTATGCAGTGGGCGCCTTACGTTACATCGTTGTTTATTTACTTTTTTATTTTAATGGGTAAACGTAAAAAATCAGTAACTATAAATTGTTGTTATGTATAGAGTATCTGTTATCATTCCTATATATAAAGTTGAGAAATATATAGAACGGTGTGCAATTTCTCTTTTGGAACAAACATTGCCCGATATAGAGATTATATTTGTGGATGACTGTTCTCCAGATGATTCTATGCGATTGTTAGACAGTGTGTTACTAAAATATTCCGATTTGTTTCCTAATATTAAAATTATTCATCATGAGGTAAATTCGGGATCAGCTGTCGCCAGAATCACTGGTATCAAAGCGGCAGAGGGCGAGTATATTGCATTTTGTGATTCGGATGATTGGGTGGATAAAGAAATGTATGCTTACTTGTATTCTGGAGCCCAAGCGAGTGGTGCAGATATGGTATATAGTAACTATGTAGTAGAGTTTGAGAAGAAGCATCTTATCTCAAACCTTCCGAGGATAGAAGATATTGTACAATATCGTATGTCGCTCCTATATGGTACTTTACCAAGTTTCTCTTGTATACGCTTATATAAGAGGAGTATCTTTATGGATAATCTGCACCTACTATATAAGCCTGGAGTAAATATGTGGGAGGATGCACGGATGAATATACTGTTGGCTCCCTATTTAAAGCGTGTGGCATATGTTCCCTTTGCCGGTTATCATTATAATCAGTGTAATGAAAATGCCTATACGCATTTGTGGAGCGAAAAATCGCGTAGTAATGTAGCGGAAGTAGTAGCTGATGTTACTAATGGTATTGGTTCTCAAGCAGATTATACACTTCCACTTTGTTTTTTTAGATTGAATGCCCTCTATTCAATTTTTTCTCATTCCACCCTTTTGCAGATTAAACAATTTGAATGGGAATATATGCAAGACATCCCCTACATTTGGAAACATCCGAATATGTCTTTTGCCAATAAATTGTACTTGTTTCTATTAGGTCATCGCTTTTTCTACATAGCTACTGCTTGGATGAAACTGAAACGTAACATTAGAAAAATGATTTTGAAATGAAGAAGAAAGAAATAACTCATGTGTGTATGGTGGAAACCGTCTACACGTTATTTTTATATCTTATACTGGTGAAAGAAGAGGATTTTAATCATACCTTTTTCTTTTGTAGTGATGCCTTGCCGGAACTAGTACGTTGCAAGTTGCCGCATCATCACTGCTTCAAACTGCCAAAGCGCAGATGGCATCGTTGGCTTTTTCGCATTTGGCTTTATTACACAGCTCCTTTACGCTTTCCGTTTATCAAGCAGAGTCATATATACGGTAGTGATAATTATCTTTTCTCTTCGGGAATTGCGCGTAGCTATGACTTGATTTTGGTGGAAGACGGTCTTTCTAATTATTCCCTTATACAAGTGAATAGCCTACTTTATAAGCCACGACGTATCCTAATGGGCCAAATTGCAGCGGAAGGTTGTGGTGGGGTTTCCCCCACAGTTAAGAAGATAATGCTTACAGGACTACTTCCGGTACCAGCATTGATACAAGACAAAACCGAAATTTTTTCTGTTATAAACAAATGGAACAGACTGTCCTCTTCTTATCGTACTCGTATTTTAAGCCTATTTGATTGTTTAGCAGAAGAGCTGGAGGAAATCTCTAGTTATCAAGACATATTGTTTACTCAACCAATGGTGGAAGACGGGTTGATTACGCTTGAGGATGAATTGAATCTCTATCGTACTTTATTAGCAGGTTGTAATCAGAGTAAGCTTTTAATAAAGGTACATCCGCGTGATACACTTGACTATAGTAAATTCTTCCCCGAAGCCAAAGTTTGGCGTTCTTTGGTTCCTATGGAACTTATTTCATTGCTAGGCATACAGTTCCAAGAGGTATATACTGTGTTTTCTACTGCTGCATTGTCACTGCCATATAAAACTCATATCCATTTTATGGGTACTTCGGTTCACTCTAATCTTTTACGAATGAGGGGACTGATAGAATATTCAGATTCGGAATAAAAATCTATGAATTATGAAAATACTGCAAGTAATCACTTCACTTCGTATTGGCGGAGCTGAGAATTTGATAGTGGGACTTGCCCCAATCTTACATGATAAGGGACATCAAGTGGATGTACTCGTTTTTGACGGGGTAGAAAGTTGTTTTAAACAACGCTTGAAGGATGCTGGAATTCAAGTATATCATTTGTCAATAGGTAAGAGTGTGTACAACCCCATCAATCTACTCAGATTAATTCCTTTTTTAAGGAGATACGATATTGTACACACCCACAATACTGCACCGCAACTTTTTGCTGCCATAGGTAGTGTATTATGTTCAGTGGCTCTTGTGACCACCGAACATAATACTTCCAATCGTCGTCGCGCTTGGAAATGGTATCGTCCCATTGACCGATGGATGTATTCTCGTTATAAAGTTGTAATTAGTATATCACATAAGGCAACGGAGCTACTTTGTAAGGAGGTTGGGGTAAACCAGATTTATACTATACCTAATGGAGTGGACTTAGTATCGTTTAAAACAGCTGTGTCATTTGAGATTAAATCTAAAGATGAATTTATTATTATGATGGTAGCTGGTTTCAGGGAGCAGAAAGATCAGGATACATTGATAAAGGCCATGACGCTTTTGCCAGCGTGTTGTAAACTTTGGCTTGTGGGTGATGGAGAACGGAGGAAACAGTGTGAAATTTTAGTTCACGATTGTGGCGTGGATGACAGAGTATTATTTTTAGGAATAAGGAGTGATGTGCCTCAACTTCTCAAAACTGCAGATGTAACTGTGATGAGTTCACATTTTGAAGGTTTGTCTCTTTCAAGTATTGAAGGCATGACTGTCGGTAAACCGTTTGTGGCAAGCGATGTAAATGGCTTACATGAAATAGTGGAGGGGGCAGGGATTCTCTTTGAACATGGTAATGAACGTGAATTTGCTGATATTATTCAGCACTTAATGAATGATACAGAATATTACAACCGGATTGCTCAACAATGTATGGAAAGGGCAGCCAGTTATGATATTTCAGTAACAGCAGAAAGATATAACGAAGTGTATTCTTTAATCTGTAGTAAGCGTTTAAATTAGGGTTCAAAATGCTATCTATATCTTTGTTGGAAATCAATATCTAACAATTATGTATAGCAGCGAAGATCTTGAGAAATTTCATTTTCAGTACCAAACAGAGGCCATTCCTCATGAAGTGTATCTTCAGTCATTCTGTTCAAAGAATAACGTCCCTTAGAACATTTTTCATAAATGGTGCAAGGATACCCACAGAAAAATAGTAGAAGTTCAGGTGGACGGTGTTACCTCGGGCCCAACACCAGAATCAGTGCCGTCTTCTCTTTCAGGGGAAAAACCAGTAAAGAAGGCCAGTCCTTTTCCCCTTATAGGGAACAGACACCGGAAGCCGTGCGAAGACCTAGGGTACTTCTCGTGCGTATATCCGTGGAGCTAACTTTGAGCAATGGCCTGCATACCCTCTCAAAGGATTTGGATTATCTGGGTGTATACCGTCTGAATCAAAAGCTGGAGGGGCTTGTTGAGTGTGACCTGCATAAACCGCTTCTATTGCCTGTGGGGCTTTACGGACATGTGTTGTAAGCTCCCACGTGTCTTGTCCGTCATCCGTGAACAGTTGCACCGTGAGCCTTCAGAAAGTTTATATCGTCATGTCGAAAGACCGCTGTATCGTGTAAGCAGTCAAAAATTGGCTCATAATTGAAACCTCTATCTTCGCTGCGAACAAAAAAAATAGGATTTATGTATAGCAGTGAAGATCTTGAAAGTTTTTACTTTCAGTACCAGACCGAGGCTTTGCCTCATGGAGAATCTCTCCAATCGTTTTGCGTTAGGAACAAAGTTCCTTATAACATCTTTCAGAAATGGTACAAGGATACTCGAAAAAAAGTAGTTGAAGTCCAGATTGATGGTGCTCCTGAAATTGGTCATGAGGAAAAATCCAGGACTAGTGATCAGCCTCAACCGGTATCACAAAGCAGAAATGATCACCCAGTTCGTATTTGGGTTGACATTCGTATCAGCAATGGCTTACATTTGTCCCGAAAGAATTTAAGCTACCAAGATTTGGCTCGTATGGTAGAGAAACTGGAGGGTTTATGTTGAGTGTTACCGGTCTCAATCATTTTTATTATGTCCGTGATTTTACCGATATGCGTTGTAAACACAGCCGTGTGTTGTCTATCATTCGTGAACGACTTCACCGTGAACCCAATGATGGTGATGTTTTTATAGTCATGTCTCGCAATCGAAAAATAGTCCGTATGTTTTCATTTGACAATCGTTCATATAGTCTGTTCGAAAAGAAGTTTGTTGCAGGTTATCAGTTCATGAAAGTGGAGCGAAACGGGGCGGATACTGTTTATCGGATTGACTGGAAAGACGTGGTTTTGATCCTTGAGATTCCGGTGGTTAAAATATTAAAAATCAGATAATTAAATCAGTTATACAGTTGCGGTTTTGCGATTATTTTACTACCTTTATGCTGTAAATCAAAGGTTTAAGTATGATCGAGCTGCAGGATATAATTACAACAAAACGAGAGTTGTTGAGTAGGGAAACCTGCTCACGCACCCCTATAAATTATAGTGCAGGTATGGCAGAGGATCAGAAAGAGCGGTACATACAATACCTTGCCGGGCAGAATTAGGACTTCAGGTTGACAGGTGATGCCATGAAGCTTGTTTTGGAAGATTTTATGGCTGAGATGAAGGAACTGAAGGATCAGATGGCTTCCATGCAATCGAAACATGCTTACCTTGAGAATCAGTTATCGGAAGAGCATAAGCTTCGCAAATCGGCTGAACGTAAGATAAAGTCACTTCAAGAAAAACTTGATTATGCCAATCAGGAACGTTTTGGTGATAGACGTCAAAGGATAAAGTCTAAAGCTAAAACGGTTGATTCAGACCGTAACAAGGAGAAAGATGATTATGATGGAACCGATGATACGCTTCGCGCGGATTCGGTTGGTCATGTTCAATCCCCGTAGGTTAAAGAGCCTTCCGGGAAAGACCGTGATTTATCGAATCGTCCTGACGGATATAAAAGGATGGGAGTAGTCGGAGAAGCGATAGAGCATCCTTCTGACTTGACAAAGGTTCCCGGTCGCCTCATTGAAAGGAGAATGGTACGTGTATTCAGTTTCCGTACTTTCCTTACGGAAGAATGTTTTGAGACGGTTCATTATGCAGAGCCGGGTAAAAAGCCCGGGTGGGGTTATTCCCCCTTCTGAAGGTCATCCGGAGGTAGTAACCAATTTTGAAGGCATTAGGGCCACTCCTAAATTTCTGCAGGCTATTGCCTATGAAGTTTATGTGAAGAATGTGACTTTCGGTCTTCTTCGCCAATGGCTGACAGATATGGGCATGACCGTTTCTAAAAACACCTTGCGCAACTGGCTTAAGAAAGGCAAGAAATATCTGGATGAATTGGTCTGTGTATTGAAGTCCATAGCTTTGGAAAAGGACTCGATTGTGAACTGCGATGAGACCTGGTGTAAAGTGCGTAAATATGATCACTATAAGAAGTGCTACATTTGGGTTCTGGTCAACAAGGCTCAGAAAACAGCCATTTTCTTCTATGAGAATGGCTCGCGCGGTCGTGATGTATTTACAGACTTTTTGGGTGATGCAGAATTGAAGAGTATTATGTCTGATGGATACAATGCTTATGTATTTATCGGCAATGAGCTGAAATCAGCCCGGTTTAAAGATACTGTACATCAAGTTTGTATGTCTCATGCCAAAAACAAGTTTGTCAAGGCTTCCAATCAGGGTGGTGAACCGACAGCCGAGCGCTTTTCCGAAATTCTAAAGGTGTTCTTTATGAGGGAGCGTAAATACGATGATGCCGGATTCACTTCCAAAGAAAGGTTGCGGGAAAGGCAAAGCTTGGAAACGAAGGAACTCCTGATAGAGTTGCGCAGTTTGTTAGATAGTGAACAGTCAAAGGATTCAGAATCTAGAAGCCAGTATTATAGAGAAGCTCTCAATTATCTGAACCGGTTCTGGAAAGAGAACTTTGCTTACTTGGATGATGGTGAATTACCTATAGACCACAATCTGGCAGAGCGAACTATTCGAAAGCTGACTACCCAACGTAATAATTCACTTCATTATGGTAGTGATGCCGGTGCTGAAATGGCTGCAACATATCATAGTGTGATTGTAACGGTAAAGCTTCATGGCAGTTCTATCTGGAACTTCATCGGAACTTTTTTCAAAAATATCTTTAACGGGTGCAGGGATTATGTTAACATGGTTCCTGGCAAAATCACTTTGGCTGCCAGCCAATGTTAAATTCAAGACTAATTAATTAACAAAACTCGGTTTAGGGTACTGAAAAGTGCCCTTTCAAAGGGAGATGCCCTAAATTGAGTGCTTACGTCCGTATGGGATTATCTTGGCATTTTTTACCATGATTTTAATAGTTGTATAGATCTTTTTAAGCTTGCCACTACAAAATATGAACTTGATACTGTGTTAATAGTTGAAAAATAATTAAATTTAATATTTTTTATGCGATACCCATTCTGGGGTCTTGTAAAAAGGATATGCTCTAATTTGAGTATTAACTAATCTATATGAATTGGATTTGGATATTTAGATATAAGTCCACTACAAAAAGTCTTCCTTATTAGAAATTAACATATTACAGATATTTCTAAGAGGTAGTAAAGCTGTAAAAAAGGACTTTTTCAGATAACTCATAGTAAGTTTGAAATCATGAATGATAAATTATTAGTGTTTTAGTTTCGTTTCTTTCAAGTTTGTTTAAGTAGAGTTATAGATATATGTTTTCTACAGTATATATTCCTTTCTTTAAAAAGACCTATAGGAAAACCTCTTTAAGGTGTTTTTTCCTAGTGATACATCAAATTAGTCATTAACGTTTAATAGATTTTATAAATAAAAATGGCTTCTGCGAAGCAAAAACTTATTCGTCTCACCACCATTTCCGGTAGTCTTAACGATCTTCTTAAAGGTCAGCTGCGTTTTCTTTCAGATTATTATGAGGTGGTAGGTGTAGCTTCTGATAAAGGTACCGGAAGACTAAAAGAAGTGTCGGAACGCGAAGGTGTACGTTGTATTGACATACCTATGCATCGGGAAATTTCATTGCTGAATGATGTAAAGTCACTTTGGAAGTTGATTAGGTTATTTAAAAGAGAAAAACCATATATCGTCCATGCCAATACGCCTAAAGGAAGTCTGCTTGCTATGGTGGCAGCTTGGATTGTTCGTGTGCCACACCGCATCTATACGGTGACTGGACTGAGATTTGAAACGGCCACGGGGAGCTTCCGTAGACTGCTGATTTTGATGGAGAAAATTACTTGCAGGTGTGCTACGAAAGTTATTCCCGAGGGAGAAGGCGTGAAGAAGGCTTTAATTTCCAATAATATCACAAAAAAGCCCCTGAAAGTGATATTAAACGGCAATATCAATGGTATTGATGTGAAATTTTATTCACGTTCGAAGGAAGTGATGCAGGGAATGGACTTCATAAAGGAGGAAGGAACTTTCAATTTCGTATTTGTTGGCAGGATAGTGAAAGACAAAGGCATCAATGAGTTGGTGAAGGCTTTTTCAAGACTATTGGCAATTTATCCGAATGTCCGATTGCAATTAGTAGGAGGATTTGAACGTGACTTGGATCCGTTAGCCGAGGATGTGGAAAAAATGATAGAAGAAAACAGGGAAATTGTAGCTTGGGGATTCCAGCGGGATGTTCGTCTGTTTTTTGCAGCATCAGATGTTTTAGTTTTTCCCAGCTATCGGGAGGGATTTCCAAATGTAGTTCTTCAAGCAGGTGCCATGGAATTACCTTCGATTGTCACAGATATAAATGGTTGCAATGAAATCATTCGGAATGGTGTGAATGGTAAGATTATTCCTCCACGTGATGTAGATACCTTGTACGATGCCATGAAATGGATGTATGAGCATAGAATGGAGGTCAAGGAAATGGCGAAACGTGCCCGTCCTATGATTGTGGAACGGTATGAACAGCAGATGGTTTGGAGTGCATTGCTAGAAGAGTACCGGTCTTTGTGAAGCTACTTTTTGTATGAATATATGATGGAATGAAAAAGTTGATAGTTTACTTTAAATATAAACCCTATGAATAAGAAAATTGTAGTTTTCGGTGCTACCGGAAATTTAGGTGCATATATAGCTGTCCATATGAAGGAGCAGGGATATGATGTAATTGCTGTTGGTCATAGGAAAAATGATAATAATTTTTTTGTTGATCGTGGAATAGCTTATTATTCTGTTGACATCAAAGACCCGAAGTCTTTTGATGTTCTCTCACTTGATAATGTATATGCAGTGGCTCATTTCGCAAGCTCATTGCCTTCACGTTATGCGTTTGATCCAATTGAATTATTTGAATCCATAACCATTGGTACATTAAATGTGTTGAATTGGATGCGAAAGGTCAATTGTACAAAAATTGTGTTTCCACAAACTCCTTCAGATATGGCAAAATATCATAATCAAGAAGGACTGATTCCTTGTGAGGCTCCCAGACATTTTCCACTTACAGGAGATCATGCTGTTTATACAATTGCTAAAAATGCGGCTATTGATTTGATGGAGCATTATCATGCTGAATATGGAATTCGTTTTTTTGCACTCCGCTTTTTTACAATTTATCAGTATCATCCGAATGCCTACCATTATGCAGATTATAAAAAGAGAATGATGCCTTACAGAATGCTAATGTACAGGGCGAGTAAAAGTTTGCCTATTGAGATTTGGGGAAATTGTAAGAAAAAGAAAGAAATGGTCTATATCAAGGATTTTGTAAGATTAGTTCAGGCTTGCATAGAGTCGGATAAGCAGGGAGGTGTTTATAATTGTGGCAATGGATGGCAAGTTTCATTGGAAGAGCAGATTAAAGGTATTATTGAAATATTTTCACCTAAAGATAAACCTTCGGAAATAATTTATTGCCCAGAGAAGCCGGATCCCCTGCAAAATGCCTTTGATATGACCAAGACTTTTGCTGATTTTCCTGCTTATCGTCCGGAATATGATTATTTGGACCAGTTAAGGGATTTTAAAAAAGAAATGGAAGAGGAACCCATGGCCCAGCTTTGGGGTACGAAGGATAATTATATTGAATAGTAATGATGTACGAAAGATATATTAAGCGTATCATTGATTTTGTAATAGTGTTTTGTGTATTATTGGTAATCTGGCCTTTTTTGCTCGTAATAATTGTTTTACTACTTGTTTTTAATGAGGGGGCAGGTGCTTTTTTTACTCAAGAACGTCCTGGCTATAAGGGTAAGATATTCAAAATTATCAAATTTAAAACTATGAATGAACGCAGAGGAGCAGATGGTAATTTATTGCCCGATGTTCAGCGTATTACAAAATTTGGTAGAATAGTCAGAAAACTGAGTCTTGACGAGTTACCTCAGTTATTTAACGTCTTGAAAGGTGATATGGCTATTATAGGTCCTCGTCCATTACTCACACAATATTTATCTCTTTATAGTAAAGAACAGCTTCGAAGGCATGATGTGCGTCCTGGAATTACAGGATGGGCACAATGTAATGGTCGTAATAATATCAGTTGGACAAAGAAATTTGAATTGGATGTTTGGTATGTCGATCATCTTTCATTTAAGCTGGATTGTAGGATTGTTTTAATAACAATCATGAAAGTTTTAAAGCGTGCTGATATTGATAATGAAACTATAAGTGAGAAACACTATACAACCCCTTTGTTTGATGGAACGAATTAAATGCTGTGAAGATTTAATAACTCCTTGTTTTATTCTTGATAAAGAAGAGTTAGTCAAAAGTATTTGTGGTTACAAGACTGCCTTGAACAAGAATTTTGGAAGATGGGTAATTGGTTATTCTGTAAAGACTAATTCTACGCCTTATTGTTTGAAGTTAGCTGGCGAAAATGGCGCTTATGCTGAAGTAGTTTCTTATGATGAATATGAGTTAGTTAAGTTATGTGGCTTTGATCAAAGGCATATTATCTACAATGGTCCTATGAAGTCAAAAGAAACGTTTCTTGATGCAGTGATGAATGGGGCGATTGTAAATATTGAAACGAAAAGGGAATTATTATGGCTTCAGGAACTTCCACAGGATAGGATCTTCAGAGTGGGAATCCGTTTGAATATTAATATCAGTCGTATTTCTCCAGAGGATGCTGAAGGGGATAATGATAATAGCCGTTTTGGTTTCTCGGATGATACAATGGAATTTGCTGATGCTATTGGCTTGATAAAGTCTTTATCCAATGTGGTGCTTGACGGATTACATATCCATAGGACAGCTCATAGTCGTAGTATTCGTTTTTATAAAAAATCCATTGGTTATGCTTGTGAAGTAATTAAAAAGTATGGTTTACACTTGGACTACATAGATGTAGGAGGCGGCTATTTTGGCATTTTTTCCAACAAGCCTACTTATCAGCAATATAGTGATAGTTTTTATGAAGTACTGAGCCAACACGGATTGGAACGACTTTGTATTATAGTAGAACCAGGGAATGCATTGGTAGCCTCCTGCTATGACTTTCTTAGTGAGGTAATTGATGTGAAACATGTGGAGGGTGAATGTTGGTTCATTACGACAGATGGTTCACGCAATGACATTGATCCATTTTTCAAGAAATCATCTTATTGGGAAAAAGAGCTTTATCGTACGGAAACATCGGTGGTGAAAAGACAGATTATATCAGGATGTACCTGTCTGGAATATGATCGATTGTTTACACTTACAGATAAACCGTTACTCAGTGTTGGTGATAGAATCCTTTATAAAAATGTGGGCGCTTATACCATGTGTCTCACCCCGATGTTCATCAGATATGTCCCTAATATTTATGTCAGGGAAATTGATGGTTATTCACTGATAAGGGAAAAGTGGACTGCCGAAGAATATATTCAAAAATCTAAAATTTAAACAGATGGATAACATTTTATTTTGTAGTGTGGGGCGCAGAGCCACTCTACTGAAGGATTTTCGTTTATCAATGAATAGCTGTGGCAAGATTGTGGCGGTTGACCTTAGTCCTGTAGCTCCGGCTCTCTTTTATGCGGATGAGGCTTATTTAGTTCCTCGTATTGATGCTCCGGATTACTATGACAAAGTTCTTGAAATCTGTGAGAAAAGTGACATAAAGGCCATTACTACTTTGATTGATCCTGAAATAGAGCTTCTGGCAAGGCATAGGGAGGATTTGCTTGCAAAAGGTATTTTACCGCTATGTCCTGCTGATTGGACTGCCCGTCTGTGCTTCGATAAATATGAGATGTTTAAGTATCTCCATGAAAAAGGTGTACGTACAGTGCTTACGTATAATTCACTCGAGGGATTGAAAGAAGGTTTGAACAAGGGTGAGATTTTCTTTCCTGTATTTATGAAGCCTATCTCTGGAAGTGGTAGTATAGGTATTGGTAGGGTGAATAATTGGGAAGAGGCAGAGGCTAAGTTTAACGATGGCAAGTTTACTTATATTATTCAAGAATTGATGACGGGTGGTGATTGTGATGCTGATGTTTATGTGGATTGTATCAGTCATAAACCTGTAGCTGCTTTTAGCAAGAAGAAGATAGAGAGCCGGATAGGTGGCGCAAGTAAGACCATTTCTTTCAAAGATTCAAAACTTTTTGATTTTATAGAGGAAGTTTGTTCTGTACTCGAGCTAAACGGTCCTTGCGATATGGATTTCTTTATTAAGAATGGTGAGTATTATTTGTCAGAAATCAATCCTCGTTTTGGTGGTGCTTACCTGCACGCTTATGGAGCAGGTGTAGATTTTATCAAATTGATTCTGAATAATATTCATGGAGTAGAGAACAAATCTGTCATAGGTCAATATGATGAAGACATTATTATGATGATGTATGACGATGTAGTAATTACTCGCAAAGACGAACTGATATCGGATGATTTCCCTTTGATTTAATTGCCAAAATAATCATGTTTGAAAGAAAAAACATTTATCTCTGCCTTGCCCATATGAGCGAGGAGGGTATTGAACAGAAATATGTAAAAGAAGCCTTCGATACGAACTGGGTGGTTCCTCTCGGTCCTAACGTGAATGCTTTTGAAGAGGATTTGAAACGTTTTGTAGGCGAAGGCAAGGAAGTGGTGGCACTTTCGGCCGGTACGGCGGCAGTACATTTGGCTCTGTTGGCTTGCGGAGTGGGACAGGGTGACGAAGTGATTGTACAAAGCTTCACATTCTGTGCGTCTTCGCATCCGGTCACTTATCTGGGGGCTGTTCCGGTATTTGTGGATTCTGAGAAAGAAACTTGGAACATGTCTCCGGAACTGTTGGAAGAAGCCATCAAGGACCGCATTGCCAAGACTGGAAAAAAGCCAAAAGCTATTGTTCCTGTGGCATTGTATGGCATGCCCTATGACTGTACACGTATCATGGAGATAGCCGATAGGTATGCTATTCCAGTGGTGGAAGATGCTGCCGAAGGTTTTGGCTCCCGTTTTAAGGGACAGGTACTGGGGACGTTCGGCAAGTTCGGGGTGCTGAGCTTTAACGGTAACAAGATGATTACTACCAGTGGCGGTGGTGCGTTGATTTGTAAAGATGCCGAAAGCAAGAATCAAATCATGTGGTATGCCACGCAGGCTCGTGAGGCTTATCCTTATTACCAGCATGAGGCGATAGGGTATAACTATCGCATGAGTAATATATGTGCAGGTATTGGTCGTGGTCAAATGACCGTTGCCGATAAGCATATTGCACATCACCGACATGTGCAGGCTCTCTATAAGGAACTGCTTAAGGATGTGGAGGGGGTATTGCTGCATGAAGCTCCTTCGGCTGATTATGACTCTAATTTCTGGCTTTGTACAATCACTCTGGATTCTTCACTTCGCATCAAAGGGCAGGAAAATGCTTATAAGGATGTTGTCAGGACTGCCGTAGGTGGTGCTGCAGGTGTGATTCATGCCGTTGATTGTGCTACAACAGATTGCCAGCCCAACGAGAATGTGGAGGCTTTGCGTGCTTTTATGCTTGGCAAAAAAATAGAGGCACGTCCGGTTTGGAAACCGATGCACAAGCAGCCGGTCTATAAGGATGCTCCGGCTTATATCAATGGGGTATCCGAAGCTATTTTTAAAATCGGTATGTGCCTTCCTGCCGGGCCGTGGGTGACTGATGAAGATGTATATTATATCGTGGAGTGTATAAAAGAGGCCATAGTAAAATAATAGATGAAAATACAGCTTTTTTAACTACGACCTTGACAACGCTGTCGGTTGCCAATACGTTTGTCAATGCGGATTTCATCTATACCGTTGTCTGTTCCGTTCTAGTCTTCTGCTTCTTCAATTTCTGCAAGCGTGCCAAATATTCACTGCCTGATGCTTCATGAGAATATCGGACTACCGCATCGCAAACATCTTATCAGATTATGGCGAATGAGCTGAAGATTCCCCATGTCATAGTATCTTTGACCTATATGGCAGTACAGGCAATCATCATCGTAGGATATCTTGATTAAGTTGGCTTGCCTAATCTGTCAGCTTGTAAATCAATACTTTATGAACTTATCTCAGAAAACAGCTTCAGCGAGGCTGTTTTCTTTGTTTACAGGCAAATATATCCTCACCTTTGCATTGTTGATCAACAAAACGAGATTAAAAACCATGTTGAATTAAAAATGTAAAAAGGAGAAAGAAACTATGCCTTTATTTTATTATGCAAGACAGTCGTCTCTGGCGACGAAAGAGGGTGCCAAACTTTGGCATCTGAGTTTGAAGAAAGTGGGAAGAGCCGTGGATGCGCAACAGCTGGCTGAGGTGATTGCCGAGAAGTCTTCCCTGACTCCGGGTGACGTACATAATGTAATCCGTAACCTGATGACGGTAATGAGGAGCCAGTTGCTGAACAGCCGTACGGTACGTCTGGATGGTTTGGGCACATTCACCATGAAAGCCCGTACGCGAGGTAAGGGAGTGGCCAAATCTGAAGACGTGAATCCCAATCAGGTGACTGCTCTACGCTGCCAGTTTACTCCGGAATACACGCGCCCGGCTGCTATCGGCACTACGCGTGCCCTGCTCCAGGGGGTGGAGTTTGAGAAATGGACGGGAGTGGTTACGGACGGTAAGGATGATGCCGGTGATGGTGGTAATTCCGGTGGCGGTTCCGACGGTGACCAGGGAGAGAACCCGTTAGGATAAGATGTATTTACTAATTTTGAAAAATTAAAACTATGAAAAAGAACGTTTGGGACAAGATTTTGAAGGTAGTGATAGCTGTTGCTTCCGCCATATTGGGAGCTTTAGGCGCCAATGCAATGAATGTATAAATTGTAGATTTATATAGAATATTAGGAGAAAGGCGGTGAAGGAAAAGCACTTCATCGCCTTTTTGTTATTTTCTTCATTTATAATTCCCTGCCAACCAAAAAATCTTATTACCTTTGCAGGTCACTTTTGGAAACAATAAAAATATAATGATATGAATATCTCTTATAATTGGTTGAAAGAGTATGTCGATTTCGATTTGACACCGGATGAAGTTGCTGCGGCACTGACCTCCATCGGACTGGAAACGGGAAGTGTGGAAGAGGTGCAAACCATTAAAGGCGGACTGGAAGGACTGGTCATCGGCGAAGTGCTGACATGCGAAGCTCATCCTAACTCAGACCATATGCACGTTACTACGGTGAACCTGGGACAAGGTGAACCCGTGCAGATTGTATGCGGCGCTCCGAATGTAGCTGCCGGACAGAAAGTGGTAGTAGCCACGTTGGGTACAAAACTGTATGACGGTGACGAATGCTTTACCATCAAGAAATCAAAACTTCGTGGCGTGGAATCTGTCGGCATGATTTGTGCTGAAGATGAAATCGGTATCGGTACAGACCACGCGGGCATCATCGTACTGCCGGAGACAGCTGTTCCGGGTACGCTTGCCAAGGATTATTATAACATCAAGAGCGATTACGTGCTGGAAGTGGACATCACTCCCAACCGTGCCGATGGTTGCTCACATTATGGGGTGGCACGCGACTTGTATGCCTACTTGATACAGAACGGTAAGCAGGCTACCTTGAAGAAACCTTCGGTAGACGCTTTTGCGGTAGAAAATCATGACTTGGATATTAAAGTAACTGTAGAGAACAGCGAAGCATGTCCCCGATATGCCGGCGTTACGGTGAAAGGGGTTACAGTGAAAGAAAGCCCCGAATGGTTGCAGAACAAGTTGCGTATTATCGGTCTGCGTCCTATCAATAATGTGGTGGATATTACCAACTATATCGTCCATGCTTTCGGCCAGCCGCTGCACTGCTTCGATGCAGATAAGATTAAAGGCGGTGAGGTGATTGTAAAGACCATGCCGGAAGGTACTCCGTTTGTAACTCTTGATGGCGTGGAACGTAAATTGAACGAACGCGACCTGATGATTTGCAACAAGGAAGAGGCGATGTGTATTGCCGGTGTGTTCGGCGGTCTGGATTCCGGTTCTACGGAAACCACCAAGGATGTGTTCCTTGAAAGTGCCTACTTCCATCCGACATGGGTACGCAAGACAGCCCGTCGTCATGGATTGAACACAGATGCTTCTTTCCGTTTTGAAAGAGGTATTGACCCGAATGCCACTATTTACTGCCTGAAGCTGGCTGCTTTGATGGTAAAGGAACTTGCCGGAGGTACCATTTCTTCTGAAATAAAAGATGTGTGCGCCGCTCCTGCCAAGGATTTCCGTGTGGAACTTGCCTATGAGAAAGTGAACTCACTGATTGGCAAAGTTATTCCGGTGGATACCATCAAGAGCATCGTGACAAGTCTGGAAATGAAGATTGTAGACGAGACAGCCGAAGGGCTTACACTGGATGTTCCTCCTTACCGTGTGGACGTGCAGCGCGATTGCGATGTAATAGAGGATATCCTGCGTATCTACGGATATAATAATGTGGAGATTCCGACTACCTTGAAGTCTTGTCTGACTACCAAGGGTGAATATGATAAATCCAACAAACTGCAGAACCTGGTTGCCGAGCAGCTGGTGGGCTGTGGTTTCAATGAGATTCTGAACAACTCGTTGACGCGTGCCGCTTACTATGACAACTTGGAGTCTTATCCGTCAAAGAATCTGGTAATGTTGCTGAATCCGTTGAGTGCAGACTTGAATGCCATGCGTCAGACACTGCTTTTCGGTGGATTGGAAAGCATCTCGCACAACGCCAACCGTAAGAATGCAGACCTGAAATTCTTTGAATTCGGTAATTGTTATCACTTCAACGAGGAAAAGAAGAATCCGGAGAAAGTGCTTGCCGCTTATTCCGAAGACTATCATCTTGGTTTGTGGGTGACTGGCAAGAGGGTGACCAACTCATGGGCTCATCCGGATGAGAACAGCTCGGTATATGAGCTGAAGGCATACGTTGAGAATGTCTTTGCCAGATTGGGGCTGCACATGCATGATTTGGTTGTCGGCAATCTGACTGATGACATCTATGCTGCCGGTTTATCCGTACAGACAAGGGGGGGAAAGCGGTTGGCTACTTTCGGTATTGTAACAAAGAAGCTGCTGAAGGCATTCGATATTGACAACGAGGTTTACTATGCCGATTTCAACTGGAAAGAATTGCTGAAGGCCATCCGCAATGTGAAGGTGAGCTATACGGAAATCTCCAAGTTCCCTGCCGTGAAACGCGACTTGGCGTTACTGCTCGACAAGAAAGTGCAATTTGCGGAAATCGAGAAGATTGCCTACGAGACGGAGAAAAAGCTGCTGAAGGAGGTTTCTCTCTTCGACGTTTACGAGGGTAAGAATCTGGAAGCCGGTAAGAAGAGTTACGCGGTGAGCTTCCTGCTGCAGGATGAGAATGCCACGTTGAACGATAAGCAGATTGACAAGATTATGTCCAAACTAGTGAAGAACCTGGAGGACAAGTTGAATGCCAAACTGCGTTGATTCATTATTCAGAATTTATAATTCATAATTTAAAATACAGTTCCAATGGGAAGAGCGTTTGAATATAGAAAAGCTGCCAAATTGAAAAGATGGGG
>OMGR01000489.1_pt1 | contig 28271 bp, 25 predicted proteins | sample 1646061 | NCBI WGS metagenome assembly OMGR01 (sample SAMN05578583, study PRJEB25193) | human gut metagenome | biome: Human Microbiome; feature: human-associated habitat; material: feces | host: Homo sapiens | place: USA:Birmingham | reverse complement strand
ATGAAAAACAAGGAAATAAAACGTTAACGGCAATGACGAAAATAATCGGTCGTTTTTTCTAGTCACTGTTTTCGGATAATCCAATTTTTTAACTAACACTAAAAATCAACAGATAAAAATCTGATCTTCAATGATATTTTTTTCAGAAAAGACTTTGTTTATTAAAGAGAATGACTAGCTTTGCAGTGACTATTTTAAACGACCGTTTTTGCTAGTCATCATAAAAACAGGACAGTATTGATATTTTAACAATTCTCTCTTGAAAAAGAATTTACATGGTCGATTTAAGAAAAACACAACAACCAATATTCCTTGCACTTGTCGATTCTATCGCAATACAAAGAAATTTTCCGCCGCGGCATTACGACGAAAAACAATTGAATTGGAAAATTTTGCCGACCATGTACGAAACGACAAAAACGATAAGAAAACAATCACCGACCGTGTACGGAGGAATAAAACTCGCACTTTTATTCATTCCTACACATGTTAATACTATCGCTAAAAATGTATTAAGCTTCAATTGGCATATAAAACATGTTGAGAAACACTTTTTGCCATTCCGTACATGGTCGGTAGATGTTTTCTTGTTGTTTTCGTCATTCCGTAGTACTACGGAAAAACAGAATAATCTATTTTTATTAAACTTAAACAGAATACCATTATGGCAAAGATTCAAACTTTTCCAAAATCGCGATTAAGAAATGGCGAATTACTGGATGCCGCAAAAGCAATTGTCCAAAAAATGAAAAGCCTTGACGGTGTCATCACGCCTGTCAAGACTTGTTACGATATTTTCTCGGAAAACGTCGATGAATATGAATTCAGTATCGTAAGACATTCAAAAAACGAATACGTCAACGACGTGAATCAAGCAAAAAATGAAAACATTAATAACCGGAGTACAATTTTCAGAATTATTGACGGATATAAAAAATCACGGATCGAGGAAAAAAAACTGGCAGCAATTCCTTTGGCTGCCGCTACCAGTCGGTTCAGAAAAGTACGTAATCTGTCACTGGAAGATTTGATACAAGATACGATCTTATTTATCAAATTACTGGAATCTGACCTTTACAAAGACAAAGTAACTACTCTCGGACTCACCGAACAGGTCGCTTCTCTTAAAACGATCAATACGGAATGTTCGGAACTTATCAATAAGAAACTGTCTGTTTATGCCAGCCGCAATCGCCCTATGAAGACTGATAATGCGCGTATAGCCGTAAATAAGTCGTACGACGAATTGGTGGACGATTTGAACGCTTACACCCGCCACAACGGCAACGACAAGTTTTTTGAATTATTTACCTGGTGGAACGCCATGATCGATGGATATCGCTCGATGATTTCCGATCGTTACGGTAGTAAGATCGGCGGAAAGTTGGATAGCGGCGCCAGCAACACGCCCTTTCCAGATAGCGGCGGTGGTGGCGACCGGCCGGAAATCGAATAACCGGACGCAAAAATTGAGGGTATAATTATAAACAAATACAATTTTATGGAGGATGAATTTTTTAAACCCAAGGTAGAGCTTGAATACAACTTGCTCATAAGACTTATGGGGGTCAGTATCAGTAAGCATCTGCTGGATGAACATTTAACGGTTCTTTGGGCAAATGATGCCTATTATGAACTGATCGAATACGAAAAAGAGGAATACGAGGCGCTTTTTCATAACCGACCGGATTTATATATGGCTTCTTATCCTGAAACTGCACGGATTATTGAAAGTAAAATATATGAAGCGATAGCAAATCATCAGAATGGCTATGAAACAGTCGTTCTGATGCCTGTGAAAAGTGGTTTGAAATGGGTTAAAATTGCGACCACGTTTACCGACCAGCTGGTAGATGGAGTCAATATCGCTTATACTGTCATGACTAACGTCGACGATAGCATGCAGGGAAAATTGGAGAAAAAGATTACTTACGAAAATATCCCCGGCTTCTTCTCCAAACAGCGGCTTTCGCATGACGGATATTTCGTGCTGATGGAGGCGAATAAGAAATTCAAGGATTTTATCGGCGTCGAGGATGAGCAGCTTTCGTCTTTCAAACCTTTTTCTTCGCTAGACAAGGAAAGCATGGAGGTGTTGAAACATACTATCCCCCTCATGCGGAAGGGGGAATCGGTCAATTTCATTTTTTCAGCCATCGACAAGAACGGTGACAGGGCCTATCTCAAAGTAAACGGTTCCTGCATCAAATGGGAGGGCGACGAACCGATCTATATTTTCGTCTATATCGACATTACCGAGCAGCATGATTTGCAGGAAAAGTTGCTGCAGCAGTCCATGCAGCTACAGAAAGCCTTGCAGGAAGCTGAAAAGGCCAACAACGCCAAATCGGACTTCCTTGCCAATATGAGCCACGACATCCGTACGCCTATGAATGCGATCGTGGGCATGAGTTTCATCGCCAAAGCGAATATAGGCGATTCGGAGAAGGTACTCGATTGCATCGACAAGATCGAAACATCTTCCAAATTGCTATTGAGCCTGATCAACGAAGTGCTCGACATGTCGAAGATCGAAAGCGGCAAGCTCGTCCTTTCCGAAGACGATATGAATATCGGTGCGCTGATGGAAGAACTGGTCGTTATGATGCAGGCCGACACGAAAAAGAAATGCCATGCCCTGCACGCGCATATTACCAGGATGGAGCATGAAAACGTCGTGGGAGACAGCCAGCGCATTAAACAAATAATGATGAATATCCTTTCGAATGCCATCAAATACACTCCGGAAAAGGGCTTGATAAGTATTTCGATCACAGAAAAAGACCTTTACGACGGCACCGGAATCTATACGTTTATATTTGAAGATAACGGGCGGGGCATGAAACCCGAATTTCTTGAAAAAATATTCCTCCCTTTCGAACGCGCCAATGAAACTGAAATATCCATGATACAGGGTACCGGGTTGGGTATGTCCATCAGTTATAAATTAGTCCGTATGATGGGCGGAAATATCCGGGTGGAAAGCGAATACGGCCGAGGGTCGCGCTTCACGATCGAACTGCCCCTGCATTACCGCGAGCAGGCGCCTGACGAGACGGTCGATACCGGTGGCCGGAGCGTACTGGTGGTCGACAACGACGAGATCTCCAGCATGAGTGTCTGCCATCATCTGACGGAAATAAGTATTCCCAACGATTTTGTCGCGTCCGGCTCCGAAGCCATCAGGAACATACAGAAATACAAACAAGAGGGGAAAGATTATTTTGCCGTCATCATGGATTTGAAAATGCCGGGGATGAACGGCATAGAAACGACCCGCGAGATCAGGAAGATCATGGGCGAGGATATCCCGATCATCATCCTGTCGGCCTACGACATCGAAGAATATAGTGAAGAGGCCCGCAAAGCAAAGGTCGACGCCTGCATTTCCAAGCCGGTCTACAGGTCGAAACTGGTGCGGGTGCTGAAATCGTTTACCGAAAAGGAAAAGGCAGTGCCCAAAAAGCCTGTCCGCCCGAAAATGTTCGATGCCGATTATTCCGGCAAGCGCATCCTGGTGGTCGAAGACAACGATCTGAACCGGGAGATTGCCGAGAAGATACTCGGTATGAGCGGGGCGACCGTCGAAACGGCTGTCGACGGGCTGGATGCCGTAAATATCGTGTCGCAGTCGGAGGAAGGTTATTATGACATGATTCTGATGGACGTACAGATGCCTGTCATGAACGGGTATGACGCGACGCGGAAGATACGGCTGCTCCACCGTTCGGATGTGGTATGGATGCCGATCATTGCCATGACGGCGAATGCTTTTACAGAAGATATAATAAATGCGGTTCAGGCGGGGATGAATACACATCTGGCTAAACCGATCGATATTAAGGCATTGTCCGGTGTATTAAATAAATATTTACATTAGGAGATCAGGATCGGGGGTGTACCGCAAGCTCGTTTCATCTCAGCGGGCACGGTGCACCCTTTTATAGTTTCTGCAAGCTATGGTTCATGGCGGGTTTGGACGTTATTGAAGAATCTGATCTGTTAGTTGTAAATACTGCTCATTATCAGTACTTTTAAGTATAAATATATTAAGATGGTGCCTTATTTATTAATGTATGCCAACGAATGAAAATCGTATTGTTAAGTTTCTTATATTTGTATCATATTTAACGCTGATTAATAGCGGATAATCGTTTTAATTACAAAAAAAAATAATGATATGAATACACTCCAATTCCAACAAAAATTAGTAGGCTTGCAAGAGAATATGCTGAACTTTGCACTTATGCTTACTGCCGACCGGGACGACGCCCAGGATTTGTTGCAGGATACAACACTGAAAGTGTTGAATAATCAGGAAAAGTTCGTTGATAACGTCAACTTCAAGGGGTGGGTTTTAACTGTAATGCGCAATATTTTCATTAATAACTACCACAAAGTTGTACGTACGCAGACAATCGTCGATTCGAGTGCCGATCTGTATAACCTCGATGTCACGAATGATTCGGGTTTCAACTCTCCCGATTCTTCCTATCAGATACAGGAAATATCCAATGCGATCGAACAGTTGAACGATGATTTGAGAGTCCCGTTCTCCATGTTTGTTACCGGTTACAAATACCACGAAATAGCTGAAAAGCTGAATCTCCCGTTGGGCACCATCAAGAGCCGTATCTTTTTTGCCCGCCAGGAGCTACAGAAGGTTCTGAAAGATTTCAGATTTATGTAAACGACTGTCTCTTCCATGACAATAAAGCCGTCGCAGGCTTCCGTAACAGGAAACGCAGACGGCGCAAAGTACGCAGGGTCTTACAGATTTATTCTTTTAATGAATAATATGGTCTGGATTTCCCTGCGTATTTTGTGTCGTCTGCGTTCTTTTTTGCAGGCTTTCGCGGCTGCCTTATTTTTTTATATTTATATATATTATTGTAACATCTGGTACAGCTTGTCCAGCTTCGGAGCCATGATGATTTCCGTACGGCGGTTCTTGCTGCGTCCCTCGGCCGATTCGTTGTCGGCTACCGGCATATATTCGCCGCGTCCGCTAGGCTGGATCTGCAACGGGTTCACGCCATAGTCTTTGGTCAGGATGCGGACTACCGATGTAGCACGTATCACGCTCAAATCCCAGTTATCCTTGAACTGTGCCGTATTGATCGGCTTGCTGTCGGTGTGCCCTTCGATATATACGTCTATATCCGACTGTTTGTTGAGGACTTCCGCCAGCTTTGCCAACGCCTCTTTTCCTCGTTTGTCCACACGCGCGCTGCCCGATTCGAATAACAGCTTGTCGGACATGGCGACGTACACCTTGCCGTCTTTTTCAGTCACCGTCAGTTCGTCGCTGCTGAAGCCCAGCAGGGCATCCTTCACGCTGTTCAGCAGGTTGCGGACTTTCTCGTTCTGGGCGTTGATCATATCCTGCAGTTCGTTGATCGTCCGTTCACGTTCGTTCAACTCTTCCATCTTCTGGCTGAGGAGGCTGTTCAGTTTCTCCTGTTGCGTCATGTTCGAACTGAGCATCGTCTGGTAATTACGGATATTGCTGCCCAAACGTGCCGTGTCGCGCTGGAGGGCGGCGAGGCGCTCGTTCAGCTTGTCGCCGGTATCCCGGCAATCGACCAGCTGTTCCTGTAGCGCGTTGCCACGGCCGATGGCTTCGAGACGCCCGTTTTCAGCTTCCAGGTATTTCTTTTTCGTTACACATGAAGTGCACATCAGCAGTGCGGAGACTGCTATGAATAAAACTTTTCTCATTTCTTCTATAATTTTCGTGCAATGTAATATTTATTACATTTTACTTGTATCCGAATTAAGATATTTGTAATCAATTAAACTTTAATTAAGGCTGTATGAAGATAAAAGAGATCATAAACACGATTCTGCCTACCCGGCGCAGCAAGTTATTTGCGCTTGTGGCGAGTGGGGCGATCTGTGGTCTGGGCTTTTATACATTTTATGTATCGAGGGCCTGGAGTTACTTGTCGGATGAGCCGTCGACCTGTGTGAACTGCCATATCATGGGGCCTTATTATGCCACCTGGAATCATAGTTCGCACAGCAGGAACGCCACCTGCAACGACTGCCATGTGCCACACGAAAACGCCGCGAAGAAATGGTTCTTCAAAGGAATGGACGGTATGCGTCATGCCGCTGTATTTATGATGCGCGGGGAGCCGCAGGTGATCCAGGCTATCGACGAGAGTGCCGAAGTCATTATGAACAACTGTATCCGCTGCCATACGCAACTGAATACGGAATTTGTCAATACGGGCCGGATCGATCACGAAATGGCTATGGCAGGAGAGGGGAAGGCCTGCTGGGACTGCCATCGCGAAGTGCCTCACGGAGGATCGAACAGCCTTTCGTCGACACCGTCGGCCATCGTTCCTTACCCGAAAACCAATACGCCTGATTGGCTGAAAGAGATGCTTAAGTAAAACGAATAAAATAAAAATCAACGAATATGGAAAAGAAACTTAAATCATGGCAGGGCTGGTTGTTGTTTATCGGAACAATGGCCGTCGTTTTTGTACTGGGTGTACTGGCCGCTTCTATCAACGAGAGACGGGCTGAAATTGCCAGCGTTATGAATAACAAGAAGGTCGAAATCAAAGGGATTGAGGCGGTGAATGAAAAGTTCGCCCCAAACTATCCGCGCGAATATGAAACATGGACGCAGACTGCCGATACCAGCTTCCGGAGCCAGTTCAACGGCAACCAGATGGTCGATGTACTCGAAGCACGTCCCGAAATGGTGATCCTTTGGGCGGGATATGCTTTCTCGAAAGATTATTCAACTCCGCGCGGTCACATGCATGCGATCGAGGATATGCGCCATACCTTGCGTGTCGGTTCCCCGATGACACCGGACGAAGGTCCGCAACCGGCAACTTGCTGGACTTGTAAGAGTCCGGATGTTCCGCGTATGATGCAGGCTATCGGAGTCGATAATTTCTATAAAGGGAAATGGGCTTCTATGGGTACGGAGATCGTGAACCCCATCGGTTGTGCCGATTGCCATGAGCCGGAGAATATGAATCTTCATATCAGCCGTCCGGCTTTGATAGAAGCCTTCCAGCGCCAGGGACGCGACATCAATAAAGCGACCCAACAGGAGATGCGCTCGTTGGTTTGTGCACAATGCCATGTGGAATACTATTTCAAGGGGGACGGCAAATACCTGACTTTCCCCTGGGATAAAGGTTTTACGGTTGAGGATATGGAGGCTTACTACGATGAGGAAGGTTTTGCAGATTATACGCATAAATTAAGCCGCACACCGATACTGAAAGCGCAGCATCCGGACTATGAACTCTCCATGATGGGTATCCATGCGCAGCGCGGTGTTTCGTGTGCCGACTGCCACATGCCTTACAAGAGCGAAGGCGGCGTGAAATACAGCGACCATCATATTATGAGTCCGCTGGCTATGATCGACCGTACCTGCCAGGTTTGCCACCGCGAAAGCGAAGAGACGCTCCGCAACAATGTTTATGAACGCCAGAACAAGGCGAACGAAATGCGTAATCGCCTCGAAACGGAACTGGCAAAGGCTCATATAGAAGCTAAATTTGCCTGGGATAAGGGCGCTACGGAAGATCAGATGGCTCCGGTATTGAAACTGCTTCGTCAGGCACAATGGCGCTGGGACTTCGGTGTTGCTTCTCACGGCGGTGCTTTTCATGCTCCACAGGAGATACAGCGTATTTTGGGCAATGGCCTGGATAAGACTATGCAGGCTCGCCTGGCGGTATCGAAGGTGTTGTCGAAATTAGGCTACACGGACGATGTGCCGATGCCGGATATCTCTACAAAAGACAAAGCACAACAATATATCGGCCTGAATATGGCTGCCGAACGTCAGGCTAAGGAAAAGTTCATGAACACGGTCGTTCCGGAATGGATCAAAGAGGCGAAGGCAAACAAACGTCTGGCTGATAAGATTTAAAGATATGTGGAGACAACCCTGGGGATATAAGGAAGGATGGGCGATCTGTATCGGCCTGTTCATTACCGGAGCGGTTCTGCAACTGACGGCCGGAAAGGTTGATCCGACGCTTTTCCGGTATCCCCTGAACGCTATAACGGGAGGTTTGTTCCTGTTTTTCTTGATAATGGTATATGTCGCGAGCCGTAAAGCTGCTGCTTTGCAGTGGTTTTACAGCCTCACGGCGAGTATTACGTCTTTAACTGCATGGATGGTTTTGGTTATCATCATGGGACTGACCCGACAGGTGGCTCCCTCCGTAACGGTTACGCACGGAGGACTACTGTCTGGGTTGGGTTTCATGCAGATGACGCTCTCGTGGCCTTTTATGTTGCTGTTCCTTTACTTTCTTTCGGTATTAGGATTAGTGACTATTCGTAAAGTAGCTCATTTCAGAAAAAAAGATATCCCTTTTATCCTGAATCATGCAGGATTGTTCATCACTCTGTTGGCGGCTATCCTGGGAAACGGCGATTTGCAGCGCATGCGTATGACGGTTCCTTTGGAGCAACCCGAATGGCGGGCGACGGATGAGACCGGGGAAATGAAAGAACTGCCTCTGGCGATCGAATTGAAATCTTTTACGATTGATGAATATCCTCCGAAACTGCTGGCTATCGATAACACGACCGGAAATGCGTTACCGGAAAATAATCCTGAAAACATGTTGGTGGAAGAGACGCCTTTATCAGGCTCTTTATTGGATTGGGAGGTGGAAGTGATCCGCTCGCTTCCGATGGCTGCCTGTGTCCATGGGAAAGATACGGTAAACTTTGTCGAGTTTCATTCCGAAGGTGCCACTTCCGCTGTCTTTGTCAGGGTACGCAATAAGAAAGATGGTGCGGAGAAGAGCGGTTGGGTGAGTTGCGGCAGTTTCATGTTCCCATACGTCTCCTTGCAACTGAACGACGAGATCAGCCTGGTGATGCCGGGTCGGGAGCCGAAACGCTTTGCTTCTGAAGTTTCCGTCTATACGCAGGACAAGAAGCAGGCCGATGCGCTTATCGAAGTCAACAAGCCTTTCAGCATAGCCGGATGGAAGATTTACCAGCTGAGCTATGACGAGACGAAGGGGAAGTGGAGCACTGTCAGCGTCTTTGAATTAGTTCGCGATCCGTGGCTTCCGGTGGTATACGCTGGCATCCTGATGCTGTTGCTCGGCTCTGTCTGCCTGTTCATACAGGCTCCGGGAAATAAAGAGGAAGAAGCAGGCGTTAACGACACAAAAATTGAATAATATGGATTGGAGTCATTTTATATATTTCGCTTTGTCGTCCGTTATCTGCTGGACGATAGGTGCGGCGATGGCCTACCGGACTGACAAGCGGGGGCAAGTCATTGGGTGGACGGTTGCCGGACTGGCGATATTCATGGCTTTCATTATAGGCATGTGGATGTCGTTGGAACGTCCGCCGCTCCGAACGATGGGCGAGACACGCTTGTGGTACTCGTTCTTCCTGCCGGTTGCGGGGATCATTACTTATATCCGCTGGCGGTATAAATGGATATTGTCGTTCAGTACGGTGCTGTCTTTTGTCTTTATCTGCATCAATCTGTTCAAGCCGGAGATACATAATAAAACGCTGATGCCTGCCCTGCAGAGTCCGTGGTTCGCACCGCATGTAATAGTATATATGTTTGCTTACGCGATGCTGGGAGCGGCGGCGATCGTAGCTGTCTATCTGTTGATCCGCTCGCGGAAGAGGACGATAGACCGGAAGGTGATGAGCCTTTGCGACAACCTGGTCTATGTAGGGACTGCCTTTCTGACGATCGGCATGCTGTTCGGTGCACTTTGGGCGAAAGAGGCCTGGGGGCATTACTGGAGCTGGGATCCGAAAGAGACCTGGGCGGCTGCGACCTGGCTGGGCAATCTGCTGTACATTCATTTCAGGCTTCACAGGTACAAACAATATAAGATTGCTCTCGGATTACTTGTATTCGCTTTTGTCTTGCTACAGGTTTGCTGGTTCGGCGTGAATTACCTGCCTTCAGCACAGGGAAACAGCGTGCACGTATATAACATGGAATAAAAAGCAAATAGAAATATTAACTTTAAATAGAAACGATATGAAAAAACGGGTGATTGTTTTTTCCGGGCTTCTGTTACTAGGCTCGGTGTGGATGAAAGCAGATGAAAATGAAACATCCAGAGATAAGGAGAATACCTTCTCGATGAGTGCGCAGATACGCCCTAGGGCGGAATACCGCAACGGAGTGTTAAATCCCCGTAGCGAAGGGCAGGGACCGGCAGGCTTTATCAACAACCGTGCCCGTCTTTCTATGAATTATGAGCGACAGAATCTCTCGCTGGGCCTTTCCGCACAGCATGTCGGTGTCTGGGGACAAGACCCGCAGATAGATAAGAACGGTCGCTTTATCCTGAACGAGGCATGGGCACAACTGGACTTCGGTTACGGCCTGTTTGCCAAACTCGGACGCCAGTCCCTGATCTACGACGACGAACGTATCCTCGGTGGGCTTGACTGGAACATTGCCGGGCGTTACCACGACGCTCTCAAACTGGGTTACGAAAACAAAAAGAATAAACTCCATCTGATCCTTGCCTTTAATCAAAATAAAGAAACGGAAATCGATGGTACCTTCTACGCCGACGGTGCGCAGCCTTACAAAAACATGCAGACGCTATGGTACCAGCACGTCGCCAGCAAAGAGTTTAAAGCTTCGTTCTTATTTATGAATCTCGGACTGGAAGCCGGTGAGCAGAAAGAACAAAAGTCCGACACGAAGTTCATGCAGACGATGGGTGCGAACCTGTACTATCAGCCGGGGGACTGGACTTTCGCCGGTACTTTCTATTACCAGTCAGGAAAGAATAAGAACAAACGTGACGTTTCCGCTTTTCTATGGGCGTTGAATGCCGCTTATAAATTCAATTCACAGTGGAGCCTGGGGATCGGCAGCGACTACCTGAGCGGTGCAGGCACGGCGGACGGCCCCGATGCCAAATACAAGGCTTTCGACCCGTTATACGGAACACATCACAAGTTCTACGGTGCTATGGATTATTACTATGCCACGCCGTTTAAGAACAACTTAAATCCGGGCTTGTGGGACAACCAGATAAAGGTCGCTTACAACGCTTCGTCAAAGGTAAACCTCGCCCTGACGTACCATTACTTCTCGATCACCAGCGATCTCACCGTAAACGGCAAAGACCTCGATCGCGGCCTGGGTTCCGAACTCGATCTTCAGGTCGACTGGCAGATCATGAAAGACGTGAAGCTCTCCGCAGGCTACTCCACCATGTTCGGAACATCGACGATGGAAGCCGTCAAGGGAGGCAGCAAAGACAGCTGGCAGGATTGGGGATGGTTGTCGATCAACATTAATCCAAGAATATTTACTGCCAAGTGGTAGTTTGTAGTATCGGAAATGTTCTTATCTTTGTATGGAACATTTCCGACACTAAATCGATGCCGAATGAATATAACCGATATCTTTAAAATACCACTGTTCCGGAATTTTACGCAGAAGATGCAGGAGGAGTTTCTGGAGAATATAGAATATACTATTGAAGAACATTCGAAAGGAAAAACCATTATCCACCAGGGTTCCCCCTGTCATGCCATACATGTATTGCTGGAAGGTAAGCTGAACGTAGATGTAGTCGATGTTTCAGGAGGCGAAGTACGTGTGGAGGTCATCAAGGCACCCAGAACTTTTGCCACTCCGCATGTGTTTGCAGAAAAGAATCAGTTCCCTGCCACTTTCTCTGTCGAAGAAGATGTCGTTCTGATGAAGATACCCAAAGAATCATTCTTTAAGGTCATGCATACGATGCCCCTTTTGCTCCATAATTTCCTTTGCGTCAGTACGAGTTGCAACAAATGCACGATGACCCGCCTGCGTGTTTTGTCTTTTCGTGGCATCCGCAGCCGTTACATCTATTATTTGCTCGACCATCTGAAGGAAGGTGAAGATACCGTAGAGATGGAACACAACCAGGTGCAGCTCGCCGAATACTTCGGAGTCACGCGCCCCGCCCTTTCCAAGGAGATCGGCAAGCTCGTAGACAGCGGCTTCATCAATCTGGGCAGAGGAAAAGTGAAGATTCTGAACAAGCAAGCCCTGATAAACCTGTTATAGCCTTGAATATATTCTTTTGCATCCCCTTGTGGAAAAAAATAATCATTGTACATTTGCGACGGTTATCAGAAACCGGACAACATGGGAAAAGTACTGATTATTGACGACGAAAAACAAATTTTAGGTTTATTATCACGGATCATCGGACTGGAAGGATACGATGTTCTCCAGGCAGCCACCTGCAAAGCTGGCCTGAAACAACTGGAGCAGCATACGCCCGAAGTTATCCTGTGCGACGTCTGCCTGCCCGACGGCAGCGGTGTGGAACTTGTCAGCGAACTAAAGAAATTGCGCCCCCTCTCCGAAGTCATTTTACTGACGGCGCACGGTAATATCCCCGACGGTGTACAAGCGATCAAGAACGGTGCTTTCGACTATATTACCAAAGGCGATGATAACAACAAAATACTCCCCCTGATCGCCAAGGCGATGGAAAAAGCTTCTACCGCCTACCAGCAGAGCAAGCTATCCACTTCGCCGGTCGGCAGACAATACTCGTTCGATACCATCGTAGGCAAATCGCCTGCCATTCAGGAAGCGATTGCCCTAGCCCGCAAGGTTGCCCAGACCGATGTGCCTGTCCTCCTGACCGGCGAAACCGGGACAGGCAAGGAAGTCTTCGCCCAATCCATCCACCAACACAGTACCAGGAGCGGAAAAGCCTTTGTTGCCATCAACTGCTCTTCTTTTAGCCGCGATCTGTTGGAGAGCGAGATGTTCGGACACAAAGCCGGGGCCTTTACAGGCGCATTGAAAGAGACAAAAGGCCTTTTTGAAGAAGCCAATAACGGTACGATCTTCCTCGACGAGATCGGTGAAATGGCCTTCGACCTGCAAGCCAAGCTGCTCCGTATCCTTGAAACCGGCGAGTTCATCAAGATCGGCGATACACGTCCCGTCAAGGTGAATGTCCGCGTCATAGCGGCAACAAACCGTGACTTGTCGAAAGAAATTGCCGAAGGACATTTCCGGGAGGATTTATTCTACCGCCTGTCCGTCTTCCAAATCCATCTGCCGGCATTACGGGAGAGGGTGGAGGATATTCCGCTGCATGTAAAGGCTTTTGTCTCCACCTTGTCTACCAAGATGGGAAAAGAAATCAAGGCGATCTCTACGGATTATATCGATTTATTGAAAAAAAATCCCTGGAAAGGGAATGTGCGTGAGCTTCGCAATGTGGTAGAACGCAGCCTGATCATAGCCGATGGCGATACGCTGACCCCGGATTCATTGCCGTTGAATATACAGCGGACGAATGCTGTAGAAACAGATGCTTATGCCGGATTCGACCTGAGCGGCGTTGAGAAAATGCATATTCAGAAGGTACTTAAATATACGAAAGGAAACAAAACAGAGACTTCGCGCTTGCTGGGTATCGGCTTGACTACGCTTTACAGGAAGATTGAGGAATATGGATTATGATTGGCTCTGACATACTCCCTTGCCCCTTCTCGGGAGCAGAGGGAGGTCTTTTCGCCACGATAAGAAAGGAGATATGAAGAACGTTCGCTTATCGTAAATAGGCTTCTACTTTCTGATAGAACGTTGCCAGATGCGCGCCATCTACAAAACCATGATGCACGTTAATCGCAACAGGCATCACCAGTTTTCCTTCCCTCACGACAGCCTTTCCGACGTTCAGCAACGGGTAACTGCTTCCACTCGGCCGCTCCTGCGTGTGAGTCATCGATGTAAAATACAAGTCGGGGGTTGCACTCACCAGGATAACACTATACCGCTGGTCTTCGGTGGAATCATTTTCGGTTCCGTACGGGTTTCCGTCTTCCGGAATAGAATCGATTATATGACGCGCTTCCCGATAGAAGGCCGCAAAGTCCTCTTTCCACGGAATCCTCACCGTATAGAACTTCCCATTTGCTTGCATCCGGATAGGACACAACACATCGACAGTCTCAAAACATAGGATCTGCCCCTCATTATCCACTCTGAACCGCAACTCTTCTATCTCATTTGCCGCCCGCAGGATCGCGTATAAATAATGCAGGAAAAAGGACTCCCCATTCTGTTTCGCTTTCTCTTTTGCCCCCGAGCATTCAACCTCTGACGTAATAGTTATACACGGATTCAGGAAATTTCTGAAGAAGTTAAAGTTATCTTTACGTTCCCACGATTCAAAATCTACCATTCGCTTTTTAGGAAAAGTCGTTTGCTTGTCCATTCGATACTAAGTTTAATTGATTGCCTGCAAAGATAGCGATTTCATATGAACGGAATGAGTTTCTAAATTGGATAGGTTTATATTTTGAATAAATTCAGAGATATTACAGTCTCTTTTGTATCATCGAAAATATTCATTCACTTTTGCTGCAACTGATTGACGATATTATCGATCTGTCAAAGATCGATCTGGGTTCTATACTCATTGTTCGTCCGGTCGGAGATAAATTAAAACATGCTTGATAGGATTTTGACAATGGAGATACTTATTGTAAAATAATATTTATTAAATAAATGCTTTTTGTGGAGAATAATACTGTTAAATGTGTGTTGCTTATAGTGTTTGTAGAACTTGAAAAATAGTCAATAAAAGTGTTAAATATGAATGACTAAAATAAACGAACGTTTTATCTAGTCATTTTTTAAGACCTCTTCACATATTGTATTTTTGTAGCCTAGCTTTTTTGAAGTTGTGGAATTTCAATGCTTCTGTATTTTTTTTCTTTGAAATTATTTTTTTAATTAAGATAAAATCATACATTTGCAAATGAATGAAAAAAACGTTCGTTTTTTCTAGTCATTTAATCATTAACTATTAAATACAATAAACAAACAAACTCCCTTATCGGGTCATAACTAATATTAGAATAGTATGGAACAACAGCAATACGATCATCCTCCGGTTATCCATTTATCATTTGATAATCAGTAAATATAAAGAATTTCTGTTTTTTATATCATATCAGTTGGTTTGGATTAGTATTGAATAAAGATCCGGTTTGTCGAAAGAGAAATCCTGCTGAAAAGTTTTTCTGAAAATTGTTCGGCTTTGGCAATTTAATACAAAGAGTCACTCAAAGACGATTTTTGAGGACTTTGAAGGAAAATACGGCTTTTTTAGTAATTGTATTAATTTGCTTGTAATCGACAGGATTATTCGACCGGCCTGAGATAGAATAAAAATAAAACGAAGATAAACCGTATTATCCGATTGTATAGATAATTGAATATATGAATGATAGCACTAAAGTTCAGTCGGAGATAGGGATATATATTAGTTTTAGGGTTTAGAGCTTTTTTGCCTGCTTTGCGGGTAAATTAGTTATAAGTAGGACGAAACCGTGAGGTTTTATGGAAATTCCCTGTCGTGATGACACGGAACATTAATACTAGACTAGGTGTATCAGATGGTTTGCGAGTCAGAAAATATGCTATACGCACTTAACATATTATTTTCTACTCATCATCCTTAAGCAAACTTATCTGGTACACCATTTTTTTGTAAAGAGTTTTTTTACTTCCCCGATGCTATTTCCATCTTTCCGTTTTGATCTGTTTTTCCGTTTTGATAGGCTGACCCTTTCAAAATGGTAGGGTTGTATTCTCGTCTCCTAATCTTTGTTTTTAGGATAAGTGTTTATGTATCAAATCCTCATGTGTGTGTCTTTCTTTTCTGGCACGCCTTTGGCATATAGTAGGGCGAAACGATTAGTATTAACGATTAAATAACAAAGGTATGTTAGAAAATGAGACTGTATCATTGGTTTTTGTATGCGGAGTAGGGAGTCTCTGCTATTGGTTCTTTTTCAAGTGTGTAGATTGGTTCGAAAAGATTTAAAGAAAGGAGAGAAGATATGTTTATCGCATTGTTTATACTCTGTCTCGTGATCTTCGGGTATCTGATGTATGTATTGGTGAAGCCCGAAAAGTTTTAAACAAATAATGAGAATGAAAAGATGAATACGGAATTAGTAGGTAGCATCACGCAAATAGTATTGATGGTCGTCCTGGCATATCCGCTGGGAATGTACATCGCAAAAGTATATAAAGGAGAGAAGACCTGGCTGGACTTCATGGCTCCGGTGGAACGTTTTATTTTCAGACTGTGCGGCATCGACCCGAATGTGGAGATGAGTTGGAAAAGTTTCCTGAAAGCACTCCTGACAATCAATCTTTTCTGGTTTTTCTGGGGAGTTCTGCTCTTATATTTCCAGCAGTATCTGCCGTTGAACCCCGATGGCAACGCAGGGCAGTCGTCGCATCTGTCGTTCAACACCTGCATCAGCTTCATGGTGAACTGTAACTTGCAGCATTACAGCGGCGAGAACGGGTTGACCTATTTTACACAGTTGTTCGTGATCATGCTGTTCCAGTTTATTACGGCGGCAACCGGTATGGCTGCGCTGGCGGGTGTCTTCAAGGCGATGGCATCGAAAACGACACAGACGATCGGTAACTTCTGGAATCTGTTGATGAAAAGCTGTACCCGTATCCTGTTACCGCTTGCCCTGATCGTTGGTTTTATCCTGATCGTGGAAGGTACGCCGATGGGATTTGACGGAAAGATGAAGTTGACGACACTGGAAGGTACCGAACAAATGGTTTCGCAGGGTCCGGCTGCCGCTATCATCCCGATCAAACAGTTGGGGACGAACGGAGGTGGTTACTTCGGAGTCAATTCATCGCATCCCCTGGAAAATCCGACATACCTGACCAATATGGTCGAATGCTGGGCAATCCTTGTCTTGCCGATGGCGATGGTCTTTGCATTGGGATTCTACCTGAAACGGAAGAAACTGGCTTATTCGATCTTCGGAGTGATGTTGTTTGCCTATCTGGCGAGCGTCGCGATTAATACGCACTATGAGACGAAGGGAAACCCGATGATCTCGGCGATGGGAATCGACCAGCGCGCGGGAGCGATGGAAGGAAAAGAGACGCGGCTCGGAGCGGCAGCCACTGCGTTGTGGAGTTGTACGACGACGGTGACCTCCAACGGGTCGGTGAACGGTATGCACGATAGCACGATGCCTCTGTCGGGAATGATGGAGATGCTGAATATGCAGATCAATACCTGGTTCGGCGGCGTGGGCGTAGGATTCATGAATTATTACGCATTCCTGATCATTGCCGTCTTTATCAGCGGTTTGATGGTAGGGCGTACACCAGAATTCCTGGGTAAAAAAGTGGAGGCCCGCGAAATGAAGATAGCGACGATCGTGGCGCTGGCACATCCCTTCGTGATATTGATCGGTACGGCGGTGGCTTGCTACTATTGGGTATATAACCCGGCCTTTGTGGAGGCGGAAGGCGGTTGGCTGAACAATCCGGGGTTCCATGGTTTCAGTGAGATGCTTTACGAATATACATCGTCTTCAGCGAATAACGGTTCCGGTTTTGAAGGACTGGGCGATAATACTTACTTCTGGAACTTTACGACCGGTCTGGCTCTGATCATCAGCCGTTATCTTCCGATCGTGGGGCAGGTTGCCATTGCAGGACTACTGGCTCAGAAGAAATATATACCGGAAAGTGCAGGGACATTAAAGACGGATACGGCGACATTTGCCGTGATGACATTCAGTGTGATCTTTATCGTAGCCGCTTTGTCTTTCTTCCCTGCACTGACGCTGGGGCCGATAGCGGAGTATTTCTCGATTTACAGATAACAATTGATAGGTGTAATATTCATATCGATATACGAAAAGAATAAATAATATGAAAGATAAAAAAGCTGCTTCCTTATTTCCTAAGGAGCTTGTTATAGAAAGTTTTAAACAATCGTTCGTGAAGCTCGACCCGCGTACGATGTTTCGGAATCCGATCATGTTCATTGTAGAGATCGTGACGTTCGTGATGCTTCTCGTTACCCTTTGGGCCGCCGTGACAGGCGATCATACACAAGGTTCGTTCGGATATAACATATTGGTATTCATTGTGCTATTTGTCACCTTGCTCTTTGCCAACTTCGCCGAAGCCATCGCCGAAGCCCGTGGCAAAGCGCAGGCAGACAGTTTACGGAAAACCCGTGAGGAAACACCTGCCAAGCTGGTCGGAGCCAATGAAAGCATTACGACGGTAAGCAGTTCGCAGCTGAAGAAAGGCGATATCTTTATCTGCGAGGCAGGCGATACGATCCCGTCCGACGGCGAGATCATCGAAGGGCTGGCATCTATCGACGAGAGTGCCATTACAGGTGAGTCCGCTCCGGTGATCCGGGAAGCGGGCGGCGATAAAAGTTCGGTGACGGGCGGTACGAAAGTTTTGTCCGACCAAATACGAGTGAGAGTGACGACGCAGCCGGGAGAGAGCTTCCTGGATAAGATGATTGCCCTTGTCGAGGGTGCGTCCCGCAAGAAAACACCGAATGAGATTGCGTTGACGATCTTATTGGCAGGTTTTACACTGGTGTTTGTGGTAGTTTGCGGAACCTTGAAACCGATGGCGGATTATTCGAATACGCAGATTACAATCGCAGCCTTCATCTCTTTGTTCGTTTGTCTGATACCGACTACGATCGGGGGACTGCTTTCAGCGATCGGTATCGCTGGTATGGACCGGGCGTTGCGTGCAAATGTGATCACCAAGTCGGGTAAGGCCGTGGAGACGGCAGGCGATATCGATACCTTGCTGCTCGACAAGACGGGAACGATCACGATTGGTAACCGGAAGGCTACGCAGTTTTATCCGGTAACATGGATTGACGAACATTCATTTGTGCAGGCTTGCCTGCTGGCGTCCTTGTCCGACGAAACTCCGGAAGGGAAATCGATTGTAGAGTTGGGACGCGAAAAGGGTGTCCGCATCCGCGACCTGAGTACTTCGGGTTCACGCATGATCAAATTTACGGCGGAGACAAAATGTTCGGGTGTCGACCTGAAAGACGGTACACGTATCCGTAAAGGTGCTTTCGATGCTATCCGCAAGATGAGCGAGGCGGCAGGAAACAAGTATCCGGAGGAAGTAGCCGAACTGGTGGAGAAGATATCGGGTAACGGAGGTACGCCGCTGGTCGTTTCGCAGGATGATTTCATTATCGGTGTGATCGAATTGCAGGATATCATCAAGCCGGGTATCCAGGAACGTTTTGAACGCCTGCGCAAGATGGGGGTAAAAACGGTTATGGTAACGGGAGATAACCCTTTGACAGCTAAATATATTGCGGAAAAGGCAGGTGTGGACGATTATATCGCCGAAGCAAAGCCGGAAGATAAGATGAACTACATCAAGAAGGAGCAGGAAGCCGGAAAACTGGTTGCCATGATGGGTGACGGTACGAATGACGCTCCCGCATTGGCACAGGCGAATGTCGGCGTTGCGATGAACAGTGGTACGCAGGCAGCGAAGGAGGCTGGCAACATGGTGGATCTTGATAATGACCCGACAAAGCTGATCGAGATCGTGGAAATCGGTAAGCAGTTGCTGATGACACGCGGTACGTTGACTACATTCAGTATCGCAAACGATGTCGCCAAATATTTTGCGATCGTTCCGGCTTTGTTCATGGTGGCGATCCCACAGTTGGCTGCACTGAACATTATGCATCTGCATAGTCCGGAGAGTGCCATCCTGAGCGCGGTTATTTTCAACGCGATCATCATCCCTATCCTGATACCGCTGGCTTTGCGCGGGGTTGCTTATAAGCCGATCGGTGCTTCCGCTTTGCTTCGTCGCAACCTGTTGATATATGGGGTGGGAGGTATAGTCGCTCCCTTCGTAGGCATCAAGCTGATCGATATGGTAGTCAGTCTTTTTATGTAACATAGTATTAATTAAAAAATAACGAATAATATGATATCGACTCTTTTCAAATCATTTAAACTGACCGTAGCATTCTGTATTTTATTCAGTATATGCTACATCTTCATCCTGTGGATTTTTGCACAGATAGCTGGTCCGAGCAAAGGAAATGCAGATGTTGTCGAATTGAACGGCAAGATCGTGGGTGCTGCAAACGTTGGCCAGATCTTCACGCAGGACATCTATTTCTGGGGGCGTCCCTCTTGTGCGGGCGATGGCTATGATGCTTCCTCTTCCGGCGGTAGTAACAAAGGCCCTTCCAACGAAGAATACCTTGCCGAAGTAGAATCCCGCATAGACACTTTCCTGGTGCACCATCCGTATCTGAAACGTGAGGAAGTCCCTGCCGAGATGGTCACCGCCAGCGGTTCCGGACTCGATCCCGATATCTCTCCGAAAGCCGCATACGTGCAAGTACAACGGGTAGCGGCAGCACGCGGCCTTTCTCCTGAAAAAGTGATGGCCCTGGTGAGTGCTAATACGGAAGGACCGCTGTTAGGTTTGTTTGGCCCCGAAAAGGTCAATGTCCTGAAACTGAATGTCGCTTTGGAGAAAACGACAATGAATAAATAACCGGAATAAAACAGATGACAATAATAACTTGAATATATAAGAATATGAAATCTATCGTTAAAAATATCACATTAGTCTCTCTGATCTTCTCTTTATCTTCCTTTACTGCCTTGAAAGCGGAGGAAAACGAAAGCCCCGTAAACTTTACCGTCCAGGGTGACCTCGTGAGTTCCTATATCTGGAGAGGCTTCTACCAAACGGGAGCAAGTTTCCAACCGACACTGGCATTCAGCGCCGGAGGCTTCTCCCTGACAGCATGGGGATCGACCGATTTCGACGGTTACAAATCCTCGGAGGGTGCCGCCAACAAAGAGATCGACCTCACCGCCGCCTATACCTTTGGAAACTCCGGTCTGACCCTTTCCATCGCCGACCTCTGGTGGGCAGGACAGGGTGCGAACAAGTACTTCAACTTCAAAAGCCATGAAACGGCACATCATTTTGAAGCGGGCGTAGCCTATACACTCCCGGTTGAGAAACTTCCCCTCTCGATCGCCTGGTATACTATGTTTGCCGGACAGGATAAGGATGCCGACGGCAATCAAAATTATTCATCTTATGTCGAATTGAACTATCCTTTCTCTGTAAAAATGGTAGATTTGAATCTGACCTGCGGTTTCCTTCCCTATACCTCTTACGGCGTATATACCGGCATGAAGACCAACGACGGATTTGCTGTTACCAACGTCGCGCTCAAAGGAAGTACGGCAATAAAGTTCAGCGATTCATTCTCTTTGCCTATATTTGCGCAGGCTATTTGGAATCCCCGTATGGAAGACGCTCATTTAGTGTTTGGAATATCATTAAGACCGTGGTAATCTGAAACAGGCAACTCATGGACAGAGAACAAAGCGTACAACACTTTTTAGATTTGCTGAAAAAGTCCCGTCGCGGCAATTTCAAGATCTACATCGGTATGATCGCCGGTGTAGGCAAGACATACCGCATGCTGCAGGAGGCGCACGAATTGCTTCGCAGCGGAATAGACGTGCAGGTCGGCTATGTGGAAACCCACGGCAGGACTGAAACGGAGGCGTTGGTAGAAGGTTTACCTTTGATACCGCGCCGCCGGTCGTTTTACAAGGGGAAGGAAGTGGAGGAGATGGATTTGCAGGCAATCCTGAATATCCATCCGGAGGTCGTGATCGTGGACGAACTAGCACATACCAATATCGATGGAAGCAAGAACGAAAAGCGTTGGCAGGATGTGACGGATATTTTAGAAGCAGGTATCAGCGTGATTACGGCAGTAAATATCCAGCATCTGGAAGGTCTGAACGAAGATGTGCAGGATATCACCGGCATCGAGATCAAAGAACGCATCCCCGACAGTGTCCTGGAGCAGGCGGATGAGGTCGTGAACATCGACCTGACAGCCGATGAACTGGTGAAACGTCTGAAAGCGGGCAAGATATACAAGCCGGAAAAGATTTCGACGGCACTGAACAACTTCTTTAAATCCGAAAACATTCTCCAGCTACGCGAACTGGCCTTGAAGGAGGTCGCCCTCCGTGTCGAGAAGAAGGTGGAGAGCGCTGTCCCGGTCAATACCGGTGTCCGCCACGAGAAGTTCCTGGCCTGCATCAGCAGTAATGAGAAGACGCCGAGGAAAGTGATCCGCAAGGCGGCGCGGCTGGCTACCCGCTACAACACGAAGTTCTTTGTCCTTTACGTGCAAACGCCGCGCGAAAGTATCGAGCGCATTCCGCTGGCAAACCAGCGTTATCTGTCCAACCATTTCAAACTGGCGGCAGAGTTGGGAGGCGAGGTGATGCAGGTCCAGTCGAAAAGTATCCCCGACAGCATTATCGAGGTATGCCGCGAAAAGCAGATCACGACCGTCTGTATCGGGAAGCCTGTTTTTACGCTCACTTCCGTCCTTCGTGCTTGTTTCCAGTACCGGAAATTGCTGAATAGCTTGTCACAAATGAATATTGACCTGATAATATTGGCATAACATGTTACAGTCCATTAGTTTAAAGATTAAAACGAAGCTCACCTACGGAATAGGTCTGCTGTTTGCAATGATCGTCCTGTTGGGCGGTCTGTCGGTAAAGAATATCTACCGTATGTCGGCAGATACGCAGAATATCCTTGCGGATAATTACAACACGTTGCTGTATTCTCGCCGCATGTTGGATGCGCTCGAACGCATCAAGACCGACCCGGTGGCACGGAACGAATTTGAAAAGAACCTGGGCCTGCAAAAGGAGAACATAACAGAGGTGGACGAGAATGCAGCGACCACTCATCTGGTCACGCAATATGAATCGATGAAGAAAGACATGAACGATGCTTCCATCCAACGTGTCCGCATCGCCCTGAACGAGGTGATGAGCCTGAACATGGCTTCTATCTATAGAAAAAGCCAGGTGGCGGAACATACCGCGCATGAAGCGTTGCTGTGGATCTGCATCATCGGTATCACCTGTATTCTGATTGCCTTCGCCTTCCTGATACGTCTTCCGCGATCCATCAATACTCCGATCCGTAAGCTGACAGACGGTATCATGGAAATTGCCAACCATAATTATGAGAAGCGTCTCGACCTGGGAAAATATGAAGAATTTACCGAAGTCGCCCAATCGTTCAACCGGATGGCAGAGCGTCTGACCGAATACCGTAAAAGTACGCTTTCCGATATTATCCAGGGTAAGAAATACATCGAAGCCATCGTAAACAGCATTACCGAACCGATCATCGGCCTGGACGGTAACCGTATCATCCTTTTTGCCAACGACGTGGCATTAACTATCCTCAATCTGAAACGTGAAAATGTGATTGGCAAATCCGCCGCCGAACTCGCTTTAAAGAACGATCTGTTGCGCCGCCTCATCCGTGAATTGGTTCAGCCGAACGAAAAGGAAGAACCGCTCAAGATCTATGCCGATAATAAAGAAAGTTATTTCAAAGTCCAGTACATCCCTATCCATGTAACGGACGACCAGAAAAACGGCAGCCAGTATGTCGGCGACGTAATTCTTCTGAAGAATATCACTGAGTTTAAGGAGCTCGATTCAGCAAAGACAACCTTTATCTCGACCATCTCCCATGAACTGAAAACACCTATCTCTGCCATTATGATGAGTCTCAAGCTCCTGGAAGATAACCGTGTCGGCAATATGAACGACGAGCAAAAGGCATTGGCTGAAAGTATTAAGGAGAGCAGCGACCGCCTCCTGGAAATAACCGGCGAACTGCTCAAAATGACGCAGGTGGAAACCGGTAAACTACAGTTGAACCCGAAGATAACCAAGCCGATCGAACTGATCGACTACGCGATCAAGGCAAACCGTGTGCAGGCGGAGCGGTTCGGCTGCCACATCGAAGTCGAGTATCCGGAGAAGATCTCCAAGCTGTTTGTCGATAGCGAAAAGATCGCCTGGGTATTGACCAACCTGTTATCGAACGCCATCCATTACACACCGGAGAATGGGCGTATCATCATTGGAGCCCGTCAGGAGGGAAAATCCCTGGAGATATTCGTCCGCGATTTCGGTAAAGGCATCGATCCCCGTTACCATCAAAGCATCTTCGACCGTTACTTCCGTGTCCCCGGAACCAAAGTGCAGGGTAGCGGCCTCGGACTGGCGATCAGCAAAGACTTTGTTGAAGCGCATGGCGGTACGATCCGTGTGGAAAGCGAAGTCGGTAAAGGGAGTACGTTCATTATAAAATTTGAAGTCTGATAGTAATTTAGATAACACAGTAAACAATCATGAAAGTATTGAAATTTGGCGGTACATCTGTTGGCTCAGCCCAACGGATGAAGAACGTCGTATCTATAATCCGTAATGGAGAACCTAAAATTGTCGTCTTATCAGCTATGTCCGGAACAACCAATTCGCTGGTCGACATCACCTGCTGTTTCTACCGTAAGGAGGCTGATGAAGCAAATAAGATCATCACCCGTCTGGAGCAGACCTATGCCGGACATATCGAGGATTTATATTCTTCTGTCACCTATAAGGAAAAGGCGCTGGAACTGGTCATGGAGCGCTTCAACGTAATCTGGGCGTTCGCCGATACACCTTTTACCATATTTGATGAGAAAGTGGTCCTGGCACAGGGTGAATTGATCTCGACCGGAATGATGCACTTATACTTGCAGGAGCAGGGAATAAAATCCGCTTTGCTTCCGGCTCTCGATTTTATGCGGATCAATGCCGATGGAGAACCGGATATGGCATATATCTCAGAGCATCTCAATAACCAGCTTTCCCGCTTCCCCGGTACCGGAATCTTCATCACACAGGGTTTCATTTGCCGGAATGCATACGGAGAGACGGACAATCTGCAACGTGGCGGAAGTGACTATTCCGCTTCCCTGATCGGAGCTGCCATCCATGCTGAAGAAATACAGATATGGACGGATATTGACGGTATGCATAACAACGATCCCCGCGTAGTGGATCACACGGCACCTGTCCGCCAATTGAATTTTGAAGAGGCAGCGAAGCTCGCATATTTCGGTGCGAAAATACTCCATCCTTTCTGTATCCGCCCGGCAAAGGATAACAACATCCCCGTCCGGCTGCTAAGCTCTTTGCAGCCGGAGGTTCCCGGAACACTGATCTCCAATACGGCAGAGAAGGGAAGGATCAAGGCGGTAGCAGCGAAAGATAATATCGTGTTCATCAAGATGAAGTCGTTGAATATTTTACCACCTCATAAGTTCCTGAATGTGGTTTTTGAAACGTTTGCTCTTTATAAAACGGCTGTCGATATGGTGACGACATCGGATATCGGTGTCTCTGTGACCATAGATAATCCCGAACATTTGCAGGAAATAGTTACAAACCTGGAAAAGTATGCAACGATCTATGTGGAAAGGGATATGGTGATAGTATGTGTTGTCGGAGATCTTGAATGGCAGAATGTCGGCTTTGAAGCCCGTATCATAGATGCGTTAAAAGATATCCCTGTGCGGATGATCTCTTACGGAGGAAGTAGCAGTAACGTCTCGCTGGTTATGAAGTCTGCCGATAAAGCCCGGGCGCTGCAAGCATTAAGCTCTCGCCTGTTCCCGAAACCGGATGTACCGGAAACTGTCGGTGCATAGAAAATAAAAGCGTGTCAAAAGAGGCAGACCTCTGTTTTGACACGCTTCCCTATCTTTGTGGAAACCTTATTCGTAAGGCTTTTGCTTATTTCTTTTCTTTCAGTAAGTCACGTATTTCAGTCAGCAACTGAACATCAGCCGGTGGAGCGGGAGGGGCGGCGGGAGTTTCCTCTGCCTTCTTCTTGTTGAGGGCATTCATCCCTTTTATCATCAGAAAGATTGCAAACGCAATGATGATAAAGTCCAATGTCACCTGTAAAAAGTTCCCGTAGTTGATGGATACGGCAGGAGTGATTACTTTGTCACCTTCCATTACCGCGTGCTTCAATACGATTTTCAAATCCGTAAAGTTCACACCCCCCACCAGTAACCCTACTGCTGGCATAATAATATCTCCAACGACAGAAGATACGATCTTTCCGAAAGCACCACCGATGATGATACCGACAGCCATGTCAACGACGTTGCCGCGCATGGCGAACTGCTTAAATTCTTGTAAAAACTTCCCCATATATATTCGCCTTTTTTATGATATAACCATTCTTATCCGGATTTGGTTGCGAATATACAAAGTTTCGTTAAAATATCAGGCAAGAATCAGTTTTTCAATATCCTCGTCTACAGTGCTGATCGTCCCGATACCGAAGTTCTCAACCAGTACCTTTGCCACGTTGGGAGAAAGGAAAGCCGGAAGCGTCGGACCCAGGTGAATGTTTTTGACTCCAAGACTCAGCAGGGCGAGCAGGACGATCACCGCCTTTTGTTCGTACCAGGCGATATTATAGACGATCGGTAGCTGGTTGATATCTTCCAGTCCGAAAGCCTCCTGCAGCTTCATGGCTATAACGGCAAGTGAATAACTGTCGTTACATTGTCCGGCATCCAATACGCGGGGAATACCGCCTATATCTCCCAATGGTAATTTGTTGTAACGGTATTTGGCACAACCGGCAGTCAGGATCACGCAGTCGGAGGGTAATTCGCTGGCGAATTCCGTATAATAGTTACGGCTCTTCATACGTCCGTCGCATCCGGCCATCACCACGAACTTACGAATTGCACCGCTTTTAACGGCATCGATCACTTTATCAGCCAAAGCCATTACCTGGTTATGGGCAAAACCTCCGGTGATCTGTCCATGTTCGATCTCTTTCGGTGCTGCACAACGTTTGGCATGTGCTATGATCTCTGAAAAGTCTTTTGTTTTACCATCTTCTCTGGAAGGTATATGTTTCCATCCCGGGAAACCGGTCGAGTTGGTTGTATAGACACGGTCTTTGTAGGAAGCTCCTTCCAGCGGCGGTACGATACAGTTTGTTGTGAACAGGATCGGTCCGTTAAAGCTCTCGAACTCTTCCCGTTGCTGCCACCAGGCATTTCCGTAGTTGCCGACAAAATGTTTGTACTTCTTGAAAGCCGGATAATAATTGGCCGGTAACATTTCACTATGTGTATAAACATCGACTCCGGTTCCTTCTGTCTGTGCAAGCAGTTCTTCCATATCCTTCAGATCATGACCGCTGATAAGGATTGCCGGATTATTGCGGACACCGATGTTCACCTGTGTGATTTCCGGGTTACCGTAACTGCTGGTGTTTGCCTTGTCTAATAAAGCCATGGCCTTCACACCATAACTTCCGGTTTCCAGAACCAATGCTGTTAATTGCTCTGCAGAAAGGTCTTTTCTTAAAGTTTCCGCCAGGGCATATTGGATAAATCGGTGCAGGTCTTTATCCTCGAATCCCAGGTTTCCGGCATGTTCCACATAAGCTGCCATGCCTTTCAATCCGTAGATGGTTAGTTCTTTCAACGAACGGATGTCCGGGTTAGCTTCGCGTAAAACACCGACGGTCAGTGCTTTCCCTTCAAAACTGCTTTCATCGCCTATCCATACCAGTTCGTCGATGACCGGAAGTTCGATTGCCTGTTTGCGGGCTTCTTCCTTTAACTGGTCTCTTAAAGTGATACCTTCGACAATTCGTTTAGTAATACTTTCTATGTCAAAGTTCGCATTCGTGATTGTAGAGAAAAGGGCATCGACAACGAAGTGGTCGATATGTGAGGGAATTTCAACTCCGGCGTTCCGTAATAGAGTAGCTACAACGGAAACTCCTTTAGTAACAAATAAAAGCAGGTCCATCCGGTTGGCTGTTTCATCATCTTTTCCACAGACACCTTTGATTGTACAACCTGTACCTTTTGCGGCTTCCTGACACTGAAAACAAAACATTTTTGCATCCATACTATTCTATAATTTATTGGTTTATATTATTCTGGAAACAAAAGTAAGGAGGTAAGGTTTCTTATATTGTACCAAATGTTACAAACGTGGATATTTTTTAGATGGACACGGTAAAACTTTTAATAGGATAGGAATGAAAGCAGTATGGGTATAATTGGCAAAACCACAAGTACAAGTTTTCAAGACGAAAAGTACAAAAATATTTTAGTGCTTAAACAGTCGTTAGATACTGTTTAAGCACTGTTTCAAAACTACAACCATATTAGCCATGGATATAAATTATATCTTCACGTGTAAAAGTCTCATAAACGGGTCCAGCGTAATGATCATCACTCACGATATAGACTTCTTGTGATTTATCTTCAATTTGTTGAAGTAAATCAATCAATTCTTGAACATTCATATGATTATTATTTATTATTGACAAAGATACAAAATATGTTGATTAAAAATTATGCATCATTTTGTAATCATATTTCTCTCATTCATCTTTACTTTAACAGTTTCATATCTTTATGCGATTTGAATGATATTCAACTTCACTCTGTTACATGAAAAGGCATATTGCAAGC
>OMGR01000462.1_pt1 | contig 30101 bp, 33 predicted proteins | sample 1646061 | NCBI WGS metagenome assembly OMGR01 (sample SAMN05578583, study PRJEB25193) | human gut metagenome | biome: Human Microbiome; feature: human-associated habitat; material: feces | host: Homo sapiens | place: USA:Birmingham | reverse complement strand
TCCGTATGGTTGCAGGCAGCAAAGGAACTGAAAACGAAAAGGACTTCAATGTCTCTCTCTTCAATAAGGCTCGTATTGTCTTCTCACCGGGTACCATGCTCAACGAGATCCGCAAAAATGCCAAATACGAAAAGATGGATACCGAAACCGTCACTCCGCCTACAGGAGGTGGTTCGGACCGGCCGGAAATCGAATAGTAACGTATCAATCATCCGTCATGTTAAAACAGGAATTTATCAAACTATATCACTCTCCCGCCCAAAAGGCGGGGGAATGTTTCGGAATCAATCCGGTCGTTATCCTTGCCCAATCCGCCATCGAAACAGGGTGGGGGGAAAGCACCCTGGCAAAGGAGTATAATAATTTCTTCGGTATCACCGCCTACGGACGTCCCAACGTCTTCTGGAAAGGAACAAAGACCGATCTTTCAGAAAACAGCGGTCATGCCTCTCTATGGTTCCGCTCTTACGAATCGCCGGAAGACAGTTTCATGGACTTCGCCCGTCTGATCCACACCGCTTATCCGGTGGCCGCCTCACTCAGTGCTCATCCTTCGGCCTATGCCAAAGAGATCGCTTACAGCAAATACATCAGCGAAGTGAATGGCGACAACCGTGCCGCTTATCAAAGAATATTGGTGTCGATCTGTCGGTCGATCGAAAGGATGGCTGTTTAATTTTCAATCTTCAATTTATAATTTTCAACTAATATGAAGTACCTTGAAACCATTCTCCACTTCCTCGCCAGTCTTGCCCGGATCATCTTTCCCCGCAAACAAAAGCCGACAGCCGGTAACTGCCCTTGTCCCTATCCTCGTCCTCTTCCTGATGGCGATCACTTTGTTGTCTCTCCTGACGGAACAGACGGAAGTGACGCTGACAGCTATCGGTGCGATACTCTCGCTCTCAGCCAGGGCGACTGGGGAACCAAACAACATGTCGAACCCATAGATATTGCCGGTTACAGTCTGATGGCTGCGGGACTGATCGGCGGTCTGTACAAATTATTTACTACATGAGTTACAAAGAAAATTACCAACGCATGATCTGTTGCAACAAAGCGACCGGATATGCCATTTATCATTGTCTGTTGAAGGCTTACGACCAACATTGCCGTGAATTAGATATCTCCGGCATCACTGAACGTGATATTACCGCTATCAGTGAGAAGCTCTTGGTCAGCGAACGATGGATCCGTCATGTGATCTGCAAATATCATCTATTCTATCTCATCCTCGATCAGTATTATCCGAAGCCGGGATGGGATGAAACGGAAAACGAAATTTGATGGCGAAAAGCTTGTTGCTTCCCGGGATATTGGGAGCGACAGGCTTTTCTATATAAAGTTAATTTAAATCCTTTATTATTCTGTTGATTGTGGCATGCAATACCGGAACATCTATCTTCACGATCCTAAGCAACTCGTCAGCATCGATATCAAAATAATGATGTACAATAATATCCCGCGTCCCCATAACTCTTTTCCAAGGGATTTCCGGATAATTAATAAGCAACGATTTTTCAGTATGCTTATCAAGGTTTTTCACGCTTTCTCCCAATGCAATAACTTTCATACAGACACTATCCATCAAAATCATACCTTGGTTGGATAGTAAGAAATCATCGACTATGGCAATCTCCTTACAACGTTCTTCTATCGTTGAAAGAGTAGACTCTATTAGTCCCAATAAATGTAATATTTCGTCTCTATCAAACATAAACACCTTCGTTTTGTATTCTTTTCTTGAGGAAAGTATCCATTCGATCTCGAAGACGAACAATATCGACCCGGCATCCTAATAAATCTTCCAATTCATTTTTGATACCGGCAAGTGCAAATAGTCCTTTGAGTTCTCCCTCTATATAAACATCCACATCACTGCCTTCATGCTGTTCCCCACGGGCTACAGAGCCGAACACCCCCATTCTCCGGATCCCATATTTTGAAGCCTGCTTCATTTTGAAATCCTTTAATAAATTAATTATTTCCTGAGTCGTTCTCATGAGTTAAATTATTACTAAGAAACTGTATTGTATACAAATATATCATTATCATCCCCATGTTGATCACGAGCAACAGAACCCAAAAGAGCCATCCTGCTTACCCCATATTTCCGAGCAGTACTATCTAAATACTCCCGAATCAGATGTACATATTCTTTTTTAGTTTTCATAAGCCGATGATAATTGTCATAATTACAAAGAAACGAATAAATAACTAAAAATCAAAATAAATTCCCCGCCAATTACACCGACTTCACTATCCTGTCAAGTAAGACATCCAGATTGCCGGAAAATGGATCTATCGGGTATTACCGACCATGATATTACCGCTATCAGTGAGAAGCTCTTGGTCAGCGAACGATGGATCCGTCATGTGATCTGCAAATATCATTTATTCTATCTCATCCTCGATCAGTATTATCCGGAACCGGGATGGGAGAAACAGAAGGATATTTGAAGATGGAAAGTCTGTTATTCCTTTGAATGGAGGGATAACAGATTTTTAGTTTACAATATGTGTTTATTTTCTAGTGGATATAACATCTTTTCTTAAAATATTTAAGAAAACCTACATGTAAATATAATATTTTCATAAACTATCATGGCGAAAATTTTCAACTATTATTATCGTAATATCTTTTTATAAAGAAAAGACCGTACTTTATTTGGTAAAATTCTTGAAATAAATCTTACTGATATATTTCTAAGGAATTCTTTATTATTTATAAATCCAATTTTTTTAAATTTTTTTTGAAGCTTATATTCGTTTATAGCATAAATCCATCCTCCTCGTCTTTTAAACATATCAGGAGATAGTCTGAAATAAAGTAAACTTTCTTGGATATTATAGAATTTAGCACCATTCATAAGCATTCTTACCCATAGGTAATAGTCTTCAAATAAAGGAAAATGTTTATATCCACCAGCTTCAATAATAGCTGATTTCTTAAACATTGCAACTGGATGATTTATAGGGCTTCTTTTTTTAGCAAACTGATATATATCTTTATGAAATTCTGGTAATTTCCTTATTGATAATATGTGATTAGTATCTCCTTCAAATTCATCAATCCAAGAACTTACAATGTCAATTTCTGGGTGATTATTAAAGATATATATTTGTTTTTCAAAACGATTGAGTTTTGCTATATCGTCTGTGTCCATACGGGCTACGAGATCATACGAACAATGTTTCAAGCCCTCATTCAGCGCTTTCCCAAGTCCTTGGTTTTTTTTCAAATCAACAACCTTTAAGATGGAATAACGTTGTGTGTAATCGGATACTACTGCATTCAATTCAGGCGTTAACTCTCCGTCTTTTACTAAAATTATTTCACTAGGAAGGAGTGTTTGAGAAAAAAGGCTGTCAAGACTTTTCCTGAGGTGTGAAGGTTGTTCTTTTATGTAAAGGGATAAGAGAACGGAAAACATAAATATTAAATCATTTTTTATTTATTATTAATCAATGTATTTACAAGCATCAATCGAACTAACTTTTCTAACAAACAGATTATCACTCTTCTGAATGCAATTTGATATCAGCAACGTATCAGAGATATTTATATCTTCAGGAAATGATCTGTTGTTCTAGTTTACGTATTTAAGGCAATAGATACATTTTGTTTTTTGGAAAATAAGTAAGTATAACTAATGTTTGAAAAAACAATTCGTCAAGAGTATAAGTATCATGATGATACTCCAAGAAATCAAAATATTCACTGACAAAAAACAATGTATTTTGTAGAATTGTAATATTCAGATACATGACATAAGTATACTGGATACAGATGTTTATATTTTCCTCGTTAATCGCTCTATAAGACGAGATAACAATACGAGATTGTAATGATATGTAAAGTAAGAAAGATTACGATATATGTGAATCAATCGAATTCTCGGAATTTAGCATAATAACATAGAATCTAAGAATATTTCCTGATATTAGTATATTTTAATAAATGTCCCAATAAATACCAACAACATATATATACCGTTTTGTAAAATGGAATCAAAGAAAAAGAGACTATTGAAAAATGTTCTTTTTTTATCTTCTTCACCAGTGAATTATTCCGACTTAAATATCCCCTACGTGTTGAATTTGAATAAAATAGCAAGGACATCGCATCTATCTCTTTTTTTAAATCGTGATAGAAAACTGTCTTCTTTAAATAGTTTCCAATGAAAATAGCAGCTTTCAAAGTCTCCTCTGCCAATTCTACGGACTTACGCTGTGATACTGATTCTTCATTCTGGATATAATTGTATGTAGGAGTATTGCATCCAACAATTGTATTAGACTTTACGACTAATTGAATAAGCACAGCGGCATCTTCACCTATTCGTATTCTTTGGGGGTGTATCAAATCTTCATCAAACAAACTTTTACGAAATAATTTAGACCAAAGTTCCCAACCAGTTTTACCAACCAACACGCGTTTCAAATAAGACAAACTGTCCAAGATATCTATTTTAGGGATTTTCGTGCTTAGTACAGTACCTTGACAAACTATATTATATCCAGATACGACAATATCAGCCTGAGGGTACACTGATAATCTATCAACCAACATCTCCAAAGCCTCAGGGACTAATGTGTCGTCAGCATCTACAAATAAAAGATAATCACCACTCGCTTCTTTTATACCAACCTCACGTGCTTTAACAACCCCCATATTCAACTGAGAAACAACCTTTATACGTTCATCTTGTTTCGCATATTTCAATAAAATATTTTCAGTACTATCATTGCTACCATCATTCACACAAATGGCTTCCCATTTTTTATAAGTTTGAAGAAAGACAGAGTTCATTATGCCATTTAGATATTTTCCCGCATTATAGCAAGGGATAATTATGGAAACCAAAGGAAAAGAAATACCCATACTACTAAGATTATGATAAAAAGAAAACTTTATAAGGAATATAGAATGAATTATTTCCTTTTATAAAAGGCATACATAGATATAACATAAAGTATAAAACAAAAATGTACGACCATATTGCAGTCCACTGATTACGACTTCGAACAGACAACTTATCAATTAAATTAGGTAATAATAAATAAATAAATACTATAAAATAAAGCCCGATTCTAGCTCCGAGATGGGGACCGAATATTAGATACATCATTATACCAACAGTAATAATATTTACATAATCTCTACTACATCTCTTATTCTGCTTAACCCATGTATATACACAAAATGCATATATTCCATAAATTATTAATTGAGTAAATTTCCCTCCCTCTATATGGCTCTCATCTGTAAGATAATTATCATATATTCCAAACTTTTGCATCGAATTAAAAGCTATAGCTTTCAACATATAGCCAACGATGCATCCTATTATTAATTTATTAAATTGAAATCTCGGTAGCCAATAAATAATAATCGCAATGATTGCAGAAGTATGAAAGAGAGACGCTAATGCGATGAATAACGAATATTTTAGAATTTTTTTCTCCTTGACGTATCGAAATGCATAAAAAGTGATAGCTACGGCTAAAGCTTGCCGTATGGTAGACAAAGTTCCAAAATAATCAAGGCTAAGAAACATTAAAACCGATAGAGCATATCTACTAGAATATTTTTTTAATGTCAAAAATATCAATATATAAGTAGGGATGCCAAAAATTATAAATAATAATTGAGGTGAATGATAATATATTGCAATCTCTGCAATTAAAGCACTCAATGGAGAAAATAGTAACCAAATTAATTCGTGCGATTCATTTGTAATCAAGTTATAATATGTTCCATAATCATATCCAACATTGTAACGGCAGATAGCAGTCAAAGTGATAATGCATATTAATAGTTTATTGTAAATGCTGAGATTAGTCTTGTGATATGCACTTAAACATGACCCTACAAGAAATAAAAAGACACAATAAAACAGCATAGTCTTATTTCAGCAAGATTTCTTATTGTTTATATACATTATTAATCACCACATTCCATTTTTTCTTCCAAATATCGAAAGAAAACGATTGTTTAATTGTTTCTACTGCATTATTTGAAACTATCTTTCTTATCTCCTCATCCAACAATAAGTTCTCTATAACTTTAATTATATCACCAGAATTGTTTGGTCTAACAAAAAATCCATTAAAACCATCTAAGACAATATTTGTCATTCCGCCTACACATGTGCTAATTACAACATTTCCGGCTGCCATAGCTTCGAGTAATGATAACGAAGTACCTTCGGAAGCAATAGAAGGTACTACAGCTACGTCGTAATCGCAATGAAATTCTACAGCTTCTCCCGATTGATATTTAGTTATAAAGATATTGTTACTATTCTGTGCGACATCGACAATTTTCTGCATATAAGGTCCCTCCCCAGCAAAAGTAACAGATACTCGTTTATCGTTTTTAAAATGCTCGGCCACTTTGATATATTCTTCAACACCTCTCATTCTCACAAACCTACGGGCAAATATTATCTTTAAAACTTCACCAGCTTTTATATTTCTATGTTCTTTCAATTTATTTACCTTGGCATAATTAGGAATCACATATATATTTGACTCTTCCTCGGGTAAACAAAATGTTCTATACCAATTCCAAAAATTATAATCCACACAAACTTGAACAGCGGAGTTCTTAAAAGCTTTTATCGCTTTACTCCTCTGAACTCTTTTAAGAAAATGTCCTAAACCACATTTTTTTAATATTCTATGTAACTTTATCTCTTCTTGATAATAATCAAAAGGGATTCCATGTTGAATTGATATAGTACGTTTGTGTGGTATCTTCACTGATGCTCTATCCAATCCCCAAATCACCAAATCTTCTTCTGATATTTCATCTTTTATTTTCAGATATAATTGTTTATAAATATTATTAGTCTTAACATGATATCCCTTAATAGTTATGCCGTTAAGTTCTTTTTTGAAATCGATTAATGAACTTTGTATTATAGTTGGGGCGATTCCTTTTTCTATCAATACATCTGACAAATCCATCAAATAGGTTTCGATACCACCAACCATTATATGTTCCCCAGACGGATCGAACAGTTGTCTATAAAAAATATATGCTTTCATTTTTCTATACTAAAAAATTCACTATTCTTTCACAAGCCATCCCGTCCCCATAAGGGTTCACCGCCTTGCTCATCTTTTCGTAATAATTGGGATCGTCTAGCAATGCTGACACCTCGCTTACAATCTTGTCATAATCCGTGCCCACCAGTTTTACTGTTCCGGCATCAAGAGCTTCGGGGCGTTCGGTTGTGTTGCGCATGACGAGTACGGGTTTGCCCAATCCGGGGGCTTCTTCCTGTATGCCACCACTGTCGGTCAGCACGAGGGTGGATTTTACCATCAGGTAGACAAAACTCAAATACTCCAAAGGTTCGATGAAGAACATATTACCGAGGTTCGACAAATCCTCGCCGAATATTTCGTGGATGGGGCGGCGAACATTGGGATTCAGGTGCATAGGATAAACGAAATCCACATCTGGATACTTCTTTGTCAAGTCTTTGATGGCTGTACATATATTGATAAAACCGTCACCGAAGTTCTCGCGGCGGTGTCCGGTGATGAGTACCAATTTCTTGTCGTCGGCTAAACGCTTTATGTCATAGCCAGCCTGTTGCAGAATATTTTGTAATTCGAAGTTCAAAACCGGGTCATTCTTTATCTTGTCCACTACCATGTAAAGGGCATCTATCACAGTGTTTCCTGTCACGGTTATTTGCGCTTCGTTCACGCCCTCAACCAGCAGGTTTTGGCGGCTCAGCGGTGTGGGGGCAAAATGGTAGGTGGCAATACGTCCCGTGATTTGGCGGTTCATCTCCTCGGGCCACGGACTGTAGATGTTGTGCGTGCGTAAGCCCGCTTCCACGTGTCCCATGGGGATTTGTTGGTAGAAGGTGGCCAAGGCGGTGGCGGTGGAGGTAGTAGTATCACCATGCACAAGCACTACATTGGGCTGCACGGCTTTCAGCACATCACGCATTCCAACCAAGACACGGGCTGTTACGTCGTATAGGTCTTGCCCTTGTTTCATGATAGCCAAGTCATAATCCGGAACTATATCAAATATTTGTAATACTTGGTCTAGCATTTCACGGTGCTGACCTGTGACGCAGACTATTGTTTCGAAGTGTTCGGGATGTTTTTGGAACTCCTTTACCAAAGGAGCCATCTTGATGGCTTCAGGGCGAGTACCAAAGACGAGTAGTATTCGTTTCATCTGTTTTAGTTATCTGATTTTATTTTTTATTTTTCTAAGTAATACCCATAGTTTGGTTTGAGCCAAAAGTGTTCTCAATTTCATCCTATAATAATGTGGTGCTCTGAACTCTTTATCTGCCACACTTTTGTATCCGCGTTGGCGTATCATTTCATAGCAAGTATGCCTAATGGCAGGCATCTTGGTGGGGTGAGTCAAATTACCGTTTCCGGCTGCTGCATTCTCCACGCATGAGGAACGGTAGTGTAAGGTGTCTTTCATTTTGTCCCATATGACGATACCCTGTGGGCTGTTTACCAAGACAAGTGATACGCCTTTGTCTGTGTCTATGTCCGGGAAATATTTCCTCACTCCCCAATAGTCGGCCAGTGTGATGTCACCCTGACGGGGTATCCTCGCAAACTTGCAGTGGTAGCAACTGTAACGATAATTGAATGCCCACATGAAGGAATAAAGATAAGGGCTAAGATCGTAGCTATAAAGTTTACGAATACCTTTACCGCGTGTTTGCGAGACGTACCCGTACGTCTCGCACCCCCCCCACCTTTCCATATCTCTGAATGAGTAGGAAGTTATGTCGCCCTGTTCTTTTTGTCGCAGATAATCCAGATGCCAATCGAACATCTGTTGCGAGGGTGTTCCGTGGCACACCAAATCGGAAGTCACCAAGGTAGCGTACTCTTTCCGGAGAAAAGCTTTTAATCCGGCCACTTGGCAACCCACGCCTGTAAAGTAGACCCATCGGTTGTTCTGCAGATGATGGCGTATTTCGCTGAATGTATGTCGCAGATCGCTTTGAAGATATTTAGAACCGCGCAAAGGTTGGAGTTCCTCCAGTGTTTCCACTCCGATGTGCCGTAGTTTAAAATGCTCATCAAAAGCAGCCCCGTACACGATTCCGTTCTGATTGATAACCCATCGAGCTATGGCATAGAACAATCCTCCGCTTGTACTCTGCATACGCTGGCTTTTTTCTTTTACATAAGTGGCATACACCTGTGGTGAGGAGGAGTTTTCGTATGCCGGTTTGTCGAAAGGGCATACTTTCTCACACAATCCGCAATCTATGCATAATTCTCTGTCTATCACCGGATAGAGGAAACCTTCTTCGTCTGCCCGCATCGTGATGCACTGCTTGGGGCAGACAGACAGGCAGGCGGTGCAACCGCTGCATTCTTTCTTGTCTGATGTCTTAAAGTACATGGATCAGTCTTTCAATGCTTTTTCCAAAAATGTGTGTGCTTTGCTGCGCTCTTCATTCAGCACGTCATTCACCGTTGCATAGTCTATCGGTTCGTCCATCTTGGCATCGGAAATGATTTCATCGGATGCAAGCAAACGACTATTTAGACCGCACAAATTCAATATGCTGATAATTCGTGTACCGAAACCGGAGGGGAGGTAGACCGAGAACTGTTTGTTCAAGTTGACGGAAAATGCCGTGCCATGAAACGAGTTAGTCACAACGTAATCGGCATGATACATCAACGAAAGGAAATCGCCTGGATGGGAGAAAAACATTGTTTTGTCGGCCAACGTTTCCGGGAATATGTTCCAAGAAAAAGATACTACTTTCAGGTGTTTCTTCTCTGCTATCTTCCGTATGGTCTGGTAGATTAATGCTTTGTCATGTATGTTATAAGGTAGATAAGCAACGAGGTAAGGTACTTTCACCAAGCGTTTGGACATATATTGTTTCCAGTCCTCCTTGGTGAGCATGAAGGTGGGGTCAAGCAGATGGACTGCTTCATACCCCATGCTCTCTATCAACCGTTTGGCACTTGCCTCGCGTACGGATATGGCTTGGTAGCTGCCCAGCATACGTTTAACTTCAGCATATTCATTGGCATCTAACTCTTCACACCCGATGGAAGAAGAATAAGCCAACTTCAGCGTTCCTTCTGGAAATCCATCAAAATAGTAACGCTTGTCCAGGCCTTCGTTGTGCTTGCTGTTCCATACTTGATCCGACCCCGTTACATATACATCGGCCTTTGGGCAGACATGCACAAAATCATCTTCCGCATAGATAGGTTTGGATACTATTACATATCTTGTAAGGAAAGAATTGTAAATATGCCTGTTGGCTATTTCCACTGGATAGCGGGCGAACATCTTCATTACAGATATTGTGGACTTAAAGCTTTTTTTAAAGAAACGCTTCCAAGTGCAACGGGGAGGAATGTAATTGATAACTTCCATTTCGCAGCCATGCTGCTTCAATACTCGCTCTGTGGCTATGGTTTGAAGGTTGGAACCAAAGTTGGGTCCGAGATGAATGGTAATGAGAGATACCGTTTTCATATTCTGTTAATGAATAAAAATGAATTAGCCTGATATGAACCTATATAAATTCCGTAATGGAGAGAAAATACAATGTGCCGCTTTCAAAATTCCGATTTTCAACAGAGGGTGCGTCCTGTGACATTTTGCATAGAGTATCCTTCCGTTCAGCAACAACTTTTGTTGCCATTCCGAAGAACCTTCCCTACTGATTGTTACCGAGTGGGCATGAACATAATGTTCGTCGAGCAGTATATAGCTGTGAAGCCCCAGGTCTTTTACCTTCTTTGCTACGAATCTTTCCTCACAAAACAAGAAAGTACCCTCATAGAAGAACCCCATCTGCTCAAACTTGGAATAATCTATAAACATAAAAGCCCCAGGCACAATCTCTACTTCCTGTAAGTCTCCTCCCTCTGTGTCCGGCTTGTATATGTGTTTTGCCAATTTTCCCAAACCGGTTGTCATTTTTATATCCTCCCAAAAACTAGGAACTTGCCTGAGACTTAAAAAGGATGCTGGAAGATTGTTCAATAGGTGCTGCACCGGGACAAGAAAAGCGACATTAGCCACGGAAACATATTTATCCTCCAATATTTCTATAGTTGACATCTCAAAATACACGTCATTATTGACAACGCATACATATTGTGGATTGTATTTCCTTGCATAACGGAGACCGAAATTATTACCTTTTGCATAGCCTCCGTTCGTCCCTGAAGATATAACTTCCACTTGGGGAACATCTTTGTATTTCCTTACAAGAATATCATAGGAATCGCCGGGAGAAGCGTTATCTACAATCAAGACACCTCTGTCGCCCAATCCCTGTCGCAACAAGTCGTCTGCCAGACGAATAGTGTCTTGATAAGTTTTATAATTAAGAATAATAAAAATAGTTTTCATTTGTAAGTAATTAATCAACCTATACCCCGATCACATATTTACTGAAAGGCAATTTACCTAGCAACTTCGCCAACGTCCAGCCCTCGGCAAAAGTCAACAACATAACGATGATTAGAACAAAGGAAGAAGTGGAGACTTCATATAAATGTGTAGTAAGTGTACAATAGACCACCATGTGCGACAAATAGATGCTTTTTCTCATAAATTCAATAGCTTAACCATATTTTCCCACGACAATGAGGTGGCATCGAAATTGCGATAAACATCTATATCTATCTTGCCATTTACTATATCTGCAAGAGTGTCTGCCAAATCCCCATCGTTATTTATGCCTACTTTTTTGCCATATTTTCCATAACAAGACAAATCTTCAAAAGCACCAACTGGGCTGGAAACCAAATAGTTTCTAAAACGTTGCGCTTCATTTAACACTAATCCATAACTTTCCCGGCTAGATGTTAGCACAAATACCTTGGCACGATTATAATACTCCCAAAGTTCATTCTTGTTATAAATAGGACCTGTGAAAATGACCTGTTCTTTTTTCTCTGGATGACGCCCAAAGAAAGCATTTATATTTGATTGAAAACTTTCTTCAATGGGACCAATTAGGCAGACTTTCCACTCGCGTAAGTCTACATTGCTTAATGCCCGCAAAAACATGTCTGTATTTTTTTGGGGGGTACCCAAGCGTCCTACGGTAATAATCAAGTTCTCCTTTTCGGCAAATGTTCTCTCTTTCAAGTTGTACGATTCCAGCAATTCTTCATCAAACCCGTTTGGCATCAAAAACAACTTATCACCAAATTTGAATCTTTCCAAAGGAGATTCACGAAGCAACTGGTAAGCCTGTGTTGTTTCGCATGATACCAAATTTACATTTTCTATAAAGTGTCTGGAAATCCAAGCTTTCACCATTCTTTTGATCCAAGAACGCTTTTGACAGTTATGCTCTCTCTCTATACTTTCAAAGCCTATATCTAATTTAACATAAGTCTTTCCATTCCTGTTCAGCAACTTATAAAGAATTATCATTAACTGAGTGTGAAGAGAGTAATGAAAACGCATCAAGAAGTTAACGCTACGGGCATTCCTGAGTAAATACATATAAAAATTCCATGTACGCCACAAAGGAAAAAAAGACAACCTTTTATTAAACGTCAAAGGCACGAGGCGCACACCTTTCAATTCCTCAGGAAAATCAACATTCGTAACCGTACGGGGATATACTATTGTCACATCATAATGCAACAACTTACCCAAATAATAAGGCACAAGAAACACGTCCTTTCCCAAATGCTCTTTTTCAAAATGGTTGAATATAAGAGTTAAATTTTTATCAGTATTCATTTTATTTTATCCTAAAATTCGCAAATTCTCTTGGCTATATATTGTAATTCAATAGATTATTACGGTTTTGAATTCACCCATTTGGTAAAAAGTTCTCTTTGTAAATCTTTGGTCTATAAACTTCTATAAAAAAAGACTGCTGATTTAAGGTTTATGTGAAATTTGAACAATATATTTCTTAATGTCAAGATCTAAACCTTTTGCAACAATAATAAATAAAGGAATTAAGAGTAGTCCACTTGCTACTAACTGAATAAATGGTATGGAACTGACATGAACTGTCTGATTGAAAACAAACAGGCTGATTGTTAATAAGGTAATAATCGAACTGTATTTTAGTATTTTTAAATAGAGTACTTTTGAATTGATGTTTTTTAAAAAAACGCTCATGATAATTGCTGAAATCAAATGTGATACACCTACAGATATGGGAAATATATAAATATTATAATAATGAATGAACAAAATATTGATGGCTATCACCAATATTTGTGCCAACACTCCACATAATGCATATAGCTTTCCCTTATTGGATGCCAACAAAGCATTACCAAACAATAAATAAAGAATGATTCCTACAAAGGCCACTGCATACATCCGGGTAAGAACAACAATGACCTGTAAGGCCTCGGAAGATACATTTCCTCTTAAAAAGAAAAACTCACATAAGGGCTGCGCTGCACCATATAGCAGAGGAACCGCAAGAGCCAATATAGTAAAACAGACAACCAGATGTTCGCCAAAAACTTTATTAAATCCACCGTTATCATTCTTGGTATAATTTTGGGCGAGCATCGGGATCATGACAGTAGTCAATATACTACTGAACACTCCTTGCAGCACCACAGTAAACTGCCGTGCATAATCCAAAGAAGAGATTATTCCTTCTCCCAATAAACCAGCAAGCCATTTTTCGACCAAAAGATTACATTGCCCCACGAAATAAGGCAAGAAAAAGGGTAATGCAAAAAATAAAAACGCTTTTACATATTTATACTGGATATGTCTGAATTGACTCAGCAGAAATACATTTAGTTGCTTTACTTTATAAAAAACTAATAGCAACAACAATATAAGTGCAGCATATTGAGATATTGCCAATGAATAAATGCCAAATACAGGAGCCAAACAAGCAATAATAATAATGTTTAGAAACGAAGAAATAGCACCAGCAATTTCCGGTATGTAATAAACTTCATAAGCATTGAGAATGCTGATACAGATATTTATCAATTCATTTATTAAAAAAGTGGGTAAGATTATTAGCAATAAAGATACAAACAGTTTATTCCCTTCATCTGTAGGAAGTTGCACAATCGCAGAACTAATGGGATGTAAAAATATCAATATGCAGAAACTTAACAATAGAGTTACCACTACAATAAAACCTATCAGTGAAGCTGTTTTCTGTAATGCTATTTGTTCTCCTTCTTGTTTGCGTATAAATATAAACTTTGCTCTAAAAGTTTCGTTAATAGGTCCCCAAACAGCCGAGCATATTGTCACTAAGAATGTTGTAGCTAATATCCAAACATCTCTTTCTATGCTAACGCCAAAATATTTCGCAGAAAATATCAATGTAACAACGGACATTGACATTCGCAAAATACGTAGGATAAAGAGAATAGAAGTTATTTTTTTAATATTAGAAAAGCTATTCATTGTTATCCCTAATTCTATCAAACCACATATTCAATCCTGTCCAAACAATAATATCTGTAAAGAACAAGATATTGTTGTTGATGTAAGGTATTAATACCATATTGGCAATGCTGAATGATAACGCCATTGCTAGTATACAGATCATGGCTTTGCGGGAACTGAAACCCATATCTAAGAATTTATGATGTATATGATTCCTGTCTGCGTTAAATATACCTTTGTGATTTCGTGCACGTACCAATATCACCCGAATAACATCGAACATTGGTACTATTAAGGTAGAGAAAGCAATAACGATTGCTCCTTCTGAATATGGTGCTCTTTCTGGATTATTATTAGTATAGGAGATTGCTAAAAAAGCTAATATATAGCCAAGTGTCAGGCTCCCGGTATCACCCATAAATATCTTTTTACAGCGATCTACTTTTCCAAATACATTATAATAAAAGAAAGGAAGCAATACTCCAAGAGTGGAGAACGCGAGTGTAGCGTATATCCATTGGCTATAATAAACGTATATGCTACCCAGAGTTAACAGCGATATACTGCTAAGTCCTGAGGCTAATCCGTCAATGCCATCGATCAGGTTGATTGCATTGACGATGAATACAGTTAATAGGATTGTAAAAGGGATTCCCAGCCAGGGGGTAAGTTCGTAGATGCCGAAGATACCGTATAAGTTGTTGATCCATAAGCCGGATAGGGGAATGAGGCTGGCGGCTATGATCTGTATGACGAATTTACTTCTATAGCGTAGTCCTACCAGGTCGTCTTTTATTCCTGATAAATACAATAACGTTAGGCCACAGGCCATGAAATAAAATTCGGGAATTATGAAATGAAGACTCTCTGAAGGGATTTCATAACCGATTAAATAACGAAGACCGGTCGTGAAACAGAGGGCAAAGAGGATAGTGGGGACGAAAGTGATACCGCCTAAACGGGGAATTATGCCACTATGGACTTTCCGTTCATCAGGTATGTCGAATAACTTTTTTCGGAATGCAACTACCAGAACGCGCGGAATTATCAGTGCTGATAGGGCTATTGATATAAGTAAGGATATAGCTATAAGTAGGTAAGCCATTATTTAAATACTAGTTGTTTTATACGACGAAGTTCGTCAGTCCCAGAGGTAGGATGACGAAATAGTGACTAGCCAAAACGATCGTTTTTTTAGTCACTACTTTGTTCGCTTTAACAATTGGGATTATTTTTATGGATCTTTTGATTATTAAAATCTTACTGCTTTTTCTTTGTTGTAGATATAAATAAAATGCATACCTTTGCGGTGACTAAAAAAAACGATCGTTTTTTTTAGTCACTACTTTGTATCATATATCTATGTGATATAGCTGTTTATCTATTAAAATGAATACTGAGTGTTGTTACATTTTCTCGGTTTTTCGGAGAGTGTGATTATGTGTTAAATATTACAATAAGGAGCCGCTTTTTTATATATATTAAAAACTTCTTTTTACAGTATCTGAAATTTTAACCCAAACGATAAACTTAAAAAATCTTTCGGTTTTAGATATTTGTTCCCGATTTTGTTCAATATGTACAGGTCACATGAGCTAAGTTCGTAAAATAACGTGACAGATTTATGCCAGCGTCCCGGATTATTGAACTTGAAAGTGACACGTTCGCCCAAAAAGATATGGGTTCGTATCCGGGTTGAAAAAAAGTAATATCCTTCGGGATATTTGTCCGGGCTATGGACCCAAAACTGCCTGTTGAACAGAGTGTTTATGTATAGTCCTGTTGTTAACGGTTCGAAATCGATGCTTTTGTGCAATGGGACTCTCCAGGGGATATAATTTTGCTTTAATGTAAATGTAGCCATGGCATGACGCTTTTTGGCACTTTCCGCTTTCAGGTTACGGGTGGTTTTGGGGACAAAGCCGAATAAAAGGTCTGTTTCCCAATGATGGCGGTAATAGTTCCAGCCGACTCCGAAGGAAAACATTCCCATCGATCCGGCAAATTGTATTTTGCTGTATCGGGGAATCAGATGGTCCCATAATGACGTGTATCTTTCTATGCGTTTTTCATACCTTGTTATTGCCGGGATACTGCCCTGGGCTATAGTGTAAAACGATAAAAGTGTGAATATGAGTAGTAAGGGTATTTTAAAATTTAATGATTTCATAGGAGTAGCTATCTGGTGTTACAGTAAAGAGTAAATAGGTACGTTTGCCGATATTGTCGCAGCAATAATAAATAATCCCGTCGTTGAATAACTCGCGGGCGGCAAAGTTATGATCATGGGCATGCAGGCAAAAAAGTGGGTTGGGGAATTCCCGAATCTTTTCCTGGAAGATATCTGCCACATTATTATTGAATTGCTCGCTTCCGGGCGGTACATGCATGACAAAGATCGTACATTTATCATCTTCCGTGGTACTGTTCAGTTCGCTCTTTATAAAGGAAAAATCAGGTACGGGGATAGAGTAATCGTATTCGAGGGCATTCGTATTCAGGCAGATGAAACGAAATGCGGCTCCTCCGCCATAACTATGTGAAGGTCCGACCCGGAACGAAAAGTTTTTGGGACCGTACATGTCTTCGTATACCAGCTCTCCGTTACCAATAATATCATGATTGCCGATCAGGGCGACGTAAGGCATTTTCAGTTTGGACAGGATCGAATGTTGCCAGATATATTCTTTCTTAATACCGAAATCGGTCAGGTCTCCTCCATGAATGACAAAATCGATGGAATCCTGTTGATTGATATGCTTCACGAAATCGTTTGTTTCGTCCAACCAGCGTTGGGTGTCGCCTGTAAAGGCAAAACGGATGGTGTCCTTATTTTGGCAGGTGTTCTGTATCTTAAAGATATTCGTTTCATTAATATCTTTATCTTCTTTGTACGATATTCTTCCGTCGTACGGATGGTAGTCTATCAGATCGCATGAGGTGAGTAGAACGAATAGTAAAAAAACACATCTTTTCAACATAATAAAGCCCTATCTTTTTTATATGCAAAGATAGGGCGGCTTTTATTTTCTGAAAGGTTCTTATTGAACCATTGATGGTCAGAATGTCTACAGGGCGAAAGCCTTTTCCAGCTCAGGGAAATCCGTAATAACGAGATCAGCTGTTTCGTTTCCTTCGTAATCGCTCCAGCCGATGCTTTTCAACCAGATTGTTTGGCATCCGATAGTAGTGGCCGGGACAATATCTTTGTCGTAGGAATCGCCGATAACGACGATCTCTTCAGCAGGAAGCGATAACTCTTTTACTCCTAATCCGAATATGGCAGGATCGGGTTTGCGGATACCGACTACGGCCGATTCGACAATCGACTGGAAATAGCTGTCCAGATGGAAGTCCTTCAGGACCGATTCGATGTTTCCGTAGAAATTGGATACCAGTACCAGCGGGTATTTCTGCGATAAAGCCTCGAGTATGGGACGGGCTGTGTCGATGGATTTACGTGCATACGCGTAGCACCAGTCGGCAAGCCGTTGTTTTAATCCGGATGTTGCGTATGCTTCCGGGATAAAATCACCTGCTTTGAGCCATTCGATCTGTATGTCTGTTTTCAGGCGCAGTATGTCGAGGAAAGTATGATGGGGTTTTACGATCGGATTTTTACCTAACGTCCGTTCGCCGTGCACATAAGCATTCCGGAAAGTTTCTTTACTGACCGGAACTTCCTCTGTCTGGTAAGCCATCCAGATCACTTCGGCCCAATGCATGCCATTGCTGTCGATGGTGCCGCCGTAATCGAATATGATTCCTTTTATCTTGTCTGGTTCGAACATATATTTATGATTTTGATTCAAGCTCTTTGGTGAATGCGGTACATATATGTTCGTGTTTGACGATCATATATGCCAGCATGATATTCAATACTGTCATCTCAAATACGAAATATAACCACGGCATGTCGATGAACAGACTGACAAATAGGGCAATGACACGCGTGTTGAAAGATAACATATTGGTGTATTTCATCAACGGCAGACTTTTTTCACGGAAGGCTTTACGGAACCATTCCGGCGCTTCGTCGTGATATTTGGTGCGGATTATGTGCATCATTTTCTGAAACCTGGGCGACAGCGATTCCTGTCCGACCGTATAGTTGATATAAAATGTTTCAAAAAGTTTGTAGATGAAATCCTTTTTCCAGCTCATGGTCTTGTATTTCTCTTTCAGGGCAGGAGAGTGGGAGAGTTCGCTACCTGCCTTTCCTTTCAGGAAGAGCAGGTGGATGTTCCGGTAATAATCTGCCATAGCAGCCTGTTTACTGTGGAAAAATCCGGTGATGGCTGCAAATATCCAGATCCAGATGCCCCATTCCGGTGTCAGGCGAAGGCAGATGGCTGCGTAGATGGCTATAAACCAACAGTCTCCGGCTGTCCCGTCCAGGATACGTCCCAGAGGTGTTTTTTTACCGGTCATACGTGCCAGCTGACCGTCGGCACTGTCGTATGAGTTTGCCCAGATCAGCAGCAGCATACCTATTATATTAATAGTCAGGCTCTGGTAATAGAAGCAGATACCGGCGGCGATGCCGATGAATATGCTGGCGACCGTGATCGCATTGGGAGATACTCCCAGTTTATTGAAGAATAACGCCCAACGGTAACCGATCGGGCGATAGAAATGGATATCGATGAACTCTTCGGTATCCAGGGATTTGAGTGTGGACTCTATATCAGGTTTCTTTGTTGTCTCTTCCATTATTTGCTGATTAAATTATAGATACGGCGGGCAATGTGGGGAGCAGCCTCATCACGGCAAGGGGCAAAGCTGGGCCAGTCGTTAAAATCGATCAGGCGGATCGAACCGTCTTCGGATATAATGCAGTCGCCTCCGTAAATATGTATATTCAGAACTTCCGCAGCCTGGCTACAAAGCTGCTGCAGCTTTGGCTTGTCAAACGGAATGCCTTTGGCTGTTCCGTTTATTTGTTCTAAACCGAACTTGCTGTGATGTTGGTTAGACGGATAGAACCAATAAAAGAAATCTGTTCCCGTCACGCCGTAAAATTTGACCAGGTCGCCGACCAGGTGTTCGTTGATCACGGCTGTTTTGATTCCACGGATCGCGTATTCTTTCAGGATCGTTTTGGCTTCTTCCGGGTTTCTGACGTAAGTGACGTCTTCCCGGTGGATGGCATGAAAGTCACCCCGTTTGATCCAGCTGTTGAAAAATCCCGCTTTTTCAAGGGCGGCAGTCGGATCTTCGTCGGTCGGAAGGATCAGGCTGGCAGGATGTGAGATGTTGTTCGACATTAACAGGCGGGTCATTTTCTCACGTGTACAGTTCTCAATTCCATAACCGGAGTTGATAACCGTATAGCCCCGGTCTTCCATTTGCTGGAGTTTATGGATAGAGGTCCAGTTCCTTACCATATTAAAAATGGCTGATTCCTGGAAATGACGGACTATCAGGTCTGATTCTATGTATTCGTTTACTTCACATCCCAGATCGCGCAGGTGCTGAACGGTCAGGGCAAAGATGGCGGCATCGTTCCCGATATGATTGGGGGAAAACTGATTTTCCCGACGAATACCTGCTATAGTTAGTTTGCTCATTATTTATTTTTTTAAAAACTCTTCGGCTTTTTGGATATCTTCTGCATGGTCTACGTCTACGATTTTGCTGAAAGGATATGCCTTTAGCTTTAATCCTTCGGCTATCAGCTGACGCTGGTAATTGCGCATGCGCGACATGCCTTGTTCAATGGCATTGTTCAGCACTTTCAATCCGGAACGCCGCAGGCAGTAGATGCCGCCGGATATGTAGGTGCATGCCGGTTCTCCCTGTTTGTCCAGAAAGCCGCGGATCGTTAGATCTTCATCGGTATCTACGTATAACGGCTTTTCGTCGTCGATGAAATCCGTTACAGCCATCAAACCGTCCAGTTGGTTGTCTTTCAGGAATTCACGGATATATCCGCCGAATTCTTCTTCCCTGAAAATGGTATCGACGGTAGTCAGGCAGATGCTATCGCTGTCCAGATAGTGACTTAGCTCGTAAAAGCTGTGCATGGAACTGGGCGTGGACTTTACCAGCAGGTAAAAAGGAACGGGTAGTTCCATCTTACGCAGGTGTTCCTGCACTTCCGTCATTTCTTCATTAACGATAATACTGATAGACGATGCGTCGTTTTTCAGAAAAACATCGATCAACCGGTCTATTAATGTCGTACCGTTCAGTTGTACCAGTGGTTTGGGGCATTTTACTCCTTCTTGCACCAGCCGGGAACCCTCGCCTGCCGCAATAATTGCATAATCCATATTTTATCAGAAACTATTTGAATAAAGATGATTGATATATGAAAAAGAATTTCTTCTATCCGTGGAAAAACTTTTTGAACGGATAGAAGAAATCTTTCTTATATGTGTGTATCAATCCAGATAGCTAGGTGCTTTTTCTCCGATCATATCACGCAAGGTCTGTTTAACCATTCTCCACTGCTGGAACAGGTCGTGAACAGGCTGGTGTTCGAAGTCGTGCATCGGGCTCTTGCAGAAGAATGACAGCCAGGTCTGGATACCAGACATGCCGGCACGCATGGCAAGATCGCTGAACAATACCAGGTCGAGGGCGATAGGAGCAGCGAGGATGGAGTCGCGGCAAAGGAAGTTTACCTTGATTTCCATCGGGTAACCCATCCATCCGAAGATATCGATGTTATCCCATGCTTCTTTGTTGTCCTTACGGGGCGGGTAGTAGTTGATACGTACCTTATGATATACGTCACCGTACAGATCCGGATATTTTTCAGGTTCGAAGATGTTGTCGATCACAGACAGTTTACTTACTTCTTTTGTCTTGAAGTTTGCAGGATCATCCAATACTTCACCGTCGCGGTTTCCTAAGATGTTGGTAGAGAACCAGCCGCTTACGCCCAGCATACGTGTTTTGAACATCGGAGCCAGTACGGTCTTCATCAGCGTCTGTCCGCTCTTGAAGTCCTTACCGGAGATAGGGACATTCATCTGTTTGGAGAATTCCCACATAGCAGGTGTATCTACGCACAGGTTAGGAGCACCCATGATGAACGGAGCACCTTCTGCAATGGCTGCGTAGGCATAACACATACTCGGAGAAACAGCCTCGGTGTTGTTTTCCTTCATGGCTTTCTCCAATGCGGCAAGCGACATGTGTTCTTCTGACAGCGGAATGTAGATTTCCGTACTTGCTGCCCACAGAACTGCCATACGTTCGCAGTTATTTGCGGCTTTGAAGTCGCGGATATCCTGGCGCAGTTGTTCTACCATTTCCCAACGGGTCGCCGCTTTTTTAATGTGCGTTCCGTTTAAGCGTTTTGCCCAATTGTGATCGAATGCAGCCGGCATCGGTTTGATGGCCTGCAATTCTTCTTTCACGTTGTTCAGGTCTTTTTCTTTCAATACTTCTGCATACATGGCAGCCTCGTATGCATTATCGGGGAATATATCCCAACCGCCGAATACAATATCGTTCAGATCAGCCAAAGGCACGATGTCTTTGATTGCTTTCTCTTCTCCGTTCTCCAAACGCATAGTCGCCATCTGCGCGATCGAGCCGATTGGTTTTGCTACTCCCTTACGAGCAGCCAGAGTACCTGTAATCATGGTGGTTGATACTGCTCCACCTACACCCACAACGAGAATGCCAAGTTTACCTTTAGCTTCTTTTACTTCGATTTTTTCCATGTCAATTTAAGTTCAAAAAATAATTGTGCAAATTTAGCCCTTCTTAATCGGATTAAAAAGGAAAAATATGCGATATAATTGGTCAAAAATACTATAATTTTCAATAACTCGCCAATGTTGAAGGCAAATGGTTACCGTTTTTAGTTCTAAAGGCTTGTTTTTTGAGCCTTCTGCACGATGAAAAAATATTTCCTCCCTTGGTTATTTGTTACAAAAATATAAAAAGAGATTCGATTGACAAATAATTTAGATGAATATAGTTGGTTATCGAATAAAAATACTTTTCTTTGCGACGTGTAAACAACATAGTTTTCAGAAATAGTTCTTTTATCTCAGATGTAATATTCAACAATGAATTTATTTTGTAGTAATCGACCTTTCCAAGATTATTTGTTACAAGTTTTTTTTATTAATTATTTTATATTATTTTTTGTATGAATATTTACATTGGTAACCTGAACTATCGGGTTAGAGAATCTGACTTACAGCAGGTTTTGGAAGAGTATGGCGTTGTAGAATCAGTTAAGTTGATCATCGATCGCGACACAAACAGATCTAAAGGTTTTGCATTCGCTGAATTCACAAACGAAAATGAAGGCAGAAATGCAATCAACGAACTGAACGGCGCAGAATACGAAGGTCGTCAGATGGTTGTTAAAGAAGCTACTCCGAGACGTTGAGATAGTTTTAACAAATAGCATAGGAAGGGATATGGAAGTTAAACTCCATGTCCCTTTTTTTATTGACGATTATTTCTTACGTTTGCTGCAAATTTTAAAATAGATGAAAACTCTTCTTATGAAACTTACCCGCCTTCTTTTATCAGGCGTCTGTCTCTTGATTATAAATCTGTTTATCATATCTCCGATCCGTGCACAGATACCCGACCGGGTCTTTAAGTCGGACCATCGTATCGATCCGGAAAAGAAAGGACAGTTGCTTGTCGAGGTGGACAATATTAGTTTTTTTAAAGATAATGAATATTCAGGTTCTATTATGAAGGGATATTCGTTGCCGGGCTTCTGGTTACAGCCGAAAGCTGTCTTTTATCCTTTGAGTAATATTAAACTGGAGTTAGGCGTGCATATGTTACGCTATTGGGGTGCCAAAAAATATCCGGCTTTGGCATATCAGGATATTGCCAGATGGAAAGGCGACCAGTTTCAGCATGGTTTTCATGTGCTTCCTTTTTTTCGTGCGCAGGTAGCTTTGTCTGATCATGTGAATATCGTTCTCGGAGATATTTATGGCGGGGCTAATCATAATTTGATCGAACCGCTGTATAATCCGGAGCTGAACCTGACGGCTGATCCGGAAGCGGGGTTGCAGTTATTATATGATTCACGCCGGTTCGATCTGGATGTGTGGGTGAACTGGGAGAGTTTTATTTTCCGTGACGATACACATCAGGAGGCATTTACCGTGGGGTTGTCGGGACGTTATAAGCTGAATGACCCGGATGCCCGCTTTCATTTCTATGCGCCGGTGCAAGGGTTGGCCCAGCATCGGGGAGGGGAGATCGATACGATTTTTACCAATTCGGTACAGACGCTGATGAATGGTTCGGTGGGTGTAGGGACAGTCTGGAATACGGGAAATCGGGTTTTCCGGAGCGTGAACCTGGAGTTTGACGTGACAGGCTATTATCAGCAGGCCGGAAAGTTATGGCCTTATGGTAGTGGTTCCGGTTTTTATGCCCGGGCTTCTGCGGACATTTATGATTTCCGGGTGAAAGCATCTTACTGGAACAGTAATAAGTTCATTTCGATGTTCGGAAGTCCGTTTTACGGGGCGGTGTCGACATCGAAAGAAGGGGTTTCTTTTGACGGACAGAATATGGTTTATTTAGGATTGGAATATTCCAGGAGTTTCGGAAAGGGATTTTCTTTGGGAGTAGATGTGGATGTGTATCAGCATTTGTCGGTGAATAAGTTCGGTCCGGCTGCCGGTGAGGTCGGGAAATCCGGTAGTGCGACCAGCTTCTCTGCCGGTGTTTACCTCCGGATCAATCCGTCGTTCCTCATTAAGCGTTTCTGATCGGAAACATAGAAAGTAAATAAAGGTCTAATTCAAATTAGACCTTTTTTCTTTCTGATAGGATTCAAGCAGGAAAATCGTTTTTGCTAATGATGGAAAAGTGGGTAGAACCACCGGACGTTCCGGGTTCCATTCCGGGTCTTCCGTGATCATTGTCGATAATGTTCCTGCGTGCATAAGTACCGTTTGTACATCTGTGATAGCCGTTACGATATGACGTTTTTCTGCCGGTAACAGGACGAAATAACCTTCATTGACTTCTACTACCGGCGTTGCTATCGAACAAATAAGAAGTTTTCCTGCTGTGACAAAAAGTAATATGTTTCCCATTTGTTCTGTGTCATATACTACTTCTCCGGCTTTTACTTCTTTACACTCAAATTGATTAATAAAATTCTTCATAAAAAATTGCTACTCGCTCAGTAGTGCTTCGATCTTCCTGTTCGGAAGGAATTGGAGCATACCGGTAGAGTATTCTATCTGATGTTTACCGTTTTCGTCGGTGTAGATAACATAGTATTCGATTCCGGGGATATTCTTTGCGGCTTCGCGGGCTTTTTCGAGGCCCATAGCCATGAATGCTGTGGCATAAGCATCTGCGGTGATGCAATCGTCCGCAACAATCGTCGCACTTAATATGCTTTGTTCGGATGGATAGCCCGTACGCGGATCGATGGTGTGGGCATATTTCTTACCGTCTTTGATATAATAGTTGCGATAGTTGCCGGAGGTAGCTACGCCTCCTTTTTTGCATAATTCGACCACTTCGCCGACATCGTTCTTTATTCCTGTCGAATCGTCTTCAGGCTTGTTGATGCCTATACGCCAGCATTTTCCGTTTTGGTTGACACCTTTCATCGTGACTTCGCCTCCGATTTCGACCATGTAATTTTCGACTCCTTCCCGTTCGAGCAGGCGTGCTATCACGTCGCTGGCATATCCCTTGGCAATGGCGGAGCAGTTCAGCAGGGTACGGGGATCGTCTTTTATTACTTTCCGTCCGTCGAGCCTGACTTTCTGATAACCGACAAATTGTTTGATGCTGTCGATCATCTGAGGTGTTACGCTGTCCATTTTGCTGAAACCGAATCCCCACAGGTTGATAAGCGGGGCACAGGTTATGTCGAAGACGCCTTCCGAATGATCGGATACTTCCTTTGCTTTGTTGAATACCTCGATGAACCAGTCGTCTGCTTCGACAGGTTCGTTCTGGTTCACTTTCGATATGATTGAGTTCGGATTGAACGGATTCAGGGAAAGATTGAATTTCTGAAATTCGGCATCGATCTTTTCCGTCAATAATTCAGAACCTTCATATTTGATATGATAGATTGTATGGAAAATGGAACCACTTTCTTCAAAATATTGTTTCTGTTTTGTACAGGCTGTGAAAATGAGTATCCATAAGCTGAGCACCAGGTAAATCTTCTTGTACATCTCTTTAAATTTTAGCGCTGCAAAGATACTAAAATTTATTGTAATTCAACCAACGTCAATGGTTAAGCCTTTCTGTTTTCCATATAGGCCCCTTTCATGGGAGACGCACAATTGTGTGTGAAAATATCCAGGATGCCGTTCGTATGGCGGGATGCAGGCTGTATCCATCGCTTCCGGCGTTCTGACAAGATACGGTCTGTTTCTTCCGGGAGCAGTTGCTGTCCGTTTGTTCCGATGATGTCGAGCTTGCGCGCCGGGATGTCGATACGGATCAGGTCGTTATCTTCCACCAGGGCGATAGGGCCACCCTCGTAGGCTTCCGGTGAGACGTGGCCGATGGCGGGGCCACGGGTGGCTCCGGAAAAACGTCCGTCGGTAATGAGGGCGATGCTTTCCGCGAGTTCGGGATCGGAGGCGATTGCTTCCGTCGTGTAAAACATTTCAGGCATACCGCTACCTTTCGGACCCTCGTAGCGGATAAATACGGCATCTCCCGGATGGATATCTTTTTGTAATACGGCTTGCAATGCTTCCTCTTCGCTGTTGAATACACGGGCTGTCAATGTTGCCTGCATCAGGTTGGGAGAGATAGCGGAGTGTTTGACGACGGCTCCTTCCGGGGCGAGATTGCCTTTTAATATGGCAATGGCTCCTTGTTTCCGGATCGGGGTTTCAAAAGATTTGATAATATCTCCGGATTTTACTCCAAGCGGGGATAAGTATTTGTTGCATCCTTCGTAGAAGCCGTTTCTTTGCAGGGTTTCGAGGTTTTCTCCCAGGCATTTGCCGGTGACTGTCCGGACATCCAGGTTTAGTACGCCTTTTAGTTGTTCCATAATGGCAGGAACGCCACCGGCATACCAGAAGTATTCGCCCGGCCAGAATCCGCTCGGACGGATATTCAGCAGGAATGGGATTTGCCGGTGTATTTCATCGAACAATTCTGCCGGAAGTTCGATGCCTAGTTCGTGAGCGATGGCAGGCAGATGCAGCAGGCTGTTGCTGGAACCGGCTATGGCGGCATGTACCATGATCGCATTCCTGAAAGCATCGATCGTCAGGATGTCGGATGGCGTTAATTCTTCTTTAGCCAATTCGACGGAACGTTGACCGGCATAGCGGGATATCTCTTTTAAATAATGTATATGAGTCGGGATCAAAGCTGAACCGGGGAGCGCGATGCCTAGTGCTTCAGCCATGACCTGCATGGTGGAAGCCGTTCCCATGAATGAGCAGGCCCCGCAAGTAGGGCAAGCCTCTTTCTTGTAGGCGAAGAATTGTTCTTCGGTAATCTCTTTCCGTTCATATTGGGCACTGTACGTTCCGATCTGTTCCAATGTCAGCAGATTGGGACCGGCTTTCATAATGCCTCCCGGTATGAGAAGGACCGGCATATTCAGGCGGGCGATTGCCATCAGGTGAGCCGGGACCGATTTATCGCAACTGGTGATGAAAACGCCTGCATCGAAAGGGGTTGCTTTGACGTGTATCTCCATCATGGCTGCCATCAGGTCGCGCGATACGAGTGAGTAGTTCATTCCGTCATGGCCTTGTGCTTCACCGTCGCAAATGTCAGTAACATAGTAATTGGCTGCCCGTCCTCCGGCGTCGTTGATTCCTTTTCCGGCTTCTTCCACCAGTTTGTTCAGATGGGCGCTTCCGGGATGGCTGTGCCCGTAGCTGCTTTCAACGATGATCTGTGGTTTGCTCAGGTCTTCGATGCTCCAGCCGCTGCCGAGGCGAAGCGAGTCGAGTTCCGGTGCCAGCCTACGTAATTCCTGACTTTTCATATATTTCCTTTATTAGCTTAAGAACAGGTGTTCTATTAATATTTTTGCTCCGATGCCTATCAGGATCAGTCCGCCGAGCAGATCGAGTTTCAAATCGACTTTCCGTCCGAAGCGGCTTCCGAAATAAACGCCGAAGGCCGACATCATAAAAGTGACGATACCGATCAGGGATGCCTGGATAACGATATCCGATTTCAGGATTGCCAACGAGATACCGATAGCCAGTGCATCGATACTGGTGGCTATGGATAGTCCGAACAATGTTTTGTTGCAGAGCGGATTCGTTTTGCAATCCTCGTCTTCCTCCTGGGTGCTGTCGTAAATCATCTTGCCGCCCAGGTAAAGCAACAGGACAAATGCGATCCAGTGGTCGAAGGCTGTAATGTATTTCTGGAATCCGACGCCAGCCAAATAGCCTAAAACCGTCATTGTGGCTTGTGTGATACCCATAAAAGAGCCGATCTTAACCATATTACAAACGGTGCAGTTCCGGATGACGGCACCGCCGGTTACAGACACGGCTAAACTGTCCATCGATAATCCGATGGCTAGTAACACTATTTCTATAATTGACATAAATTAAAATGTTTCCCTTTTGCTAACCTCGTCCGTCGCTTTCCTTTTCTTCGGAGTCTTAGCGAACAGATCCGGGTTTTCGGGGTAACCTATCGCCAGGATTACCACCGGTTCTACCGTTTCCGGCAGATTGAAATGTTTCCGGCACAGGGCCGTATCGAAATTACAAACCCAGCAACTTCCCAAACCTTGTTCGGCAGCTGCCAGGCAGATATGTTCCGTAGCAATGGCTACGTCGATGTCCATGTGATCTTTACCGTCGGATTGCCGTTTCCACGACTGGCTGTGGTCTCCGCAAACCAGTATCAGCAAGGGGGCCTGTTTGAACCATTCCCGCGGATAGCATTCCTGTAGTTTGCGGCGTCCCTCGTCTTCCTTTACCACCAGAAAATACCAGGGTTGGAAATTGACAGCCGAAGGGGCCAGGCGTGCTGTTTCCAGAAGGTAGTCTATTTTTTCCTCTTCCACCGCAGTGGGTGCATATTGGCGGATCGAACAGCGTTTCTGTATCAGCTCAAGTGTATTCATATTTCTGATTCTATCTTATAGTTGTTTCTGTTGGGCGAGTTCCTCGAGATCAGTTCGCCGATAAATCCAGCCAGGAACATTTGTGTTCCGAGGATCATCGCGGTAAGCGAGATATAGAAATACGGGGAATTGGTCACCAAAGGACGCAGATCGCCGGAGAACATAGAGATCAGCTTCATGGTTAACACGAAGACCAGGGCGATAAAGCCGATGAAGAACATCACGCTACCCCATAGTCCGAAGAAGTGCATCGGTTTCTTTCCGAATTTAGAAGTGAACCATAGTGTGATCAGGTCAAGATAGCCATTCACGAAGCGGTTCAGCCCGAATTTGGTGGTCCCGTATTTGCGTGCCTGGTGTTGTACGACTTTTTCACCGATCTTGTGGAATCCGGCTATCTTTGCCAGGTAGGGGATATAACGGTGCATATCGTTATACACTTCGATATTTTTAATCACGACACTTTTGTAGGCTTTCAGTCCGCAGTTGAAGTCGTGCAGGTTGTCGATCCCGGAAAATTTGCGGGCCGTAGCATTGAACAGTTTGGTCGGGAGCGTCTTCGACAGTGGATCATACCGTTTCTTTTTCCATCCGGAGACAAGATCGTATCCGTCTTCCTTAATCATACGGTACAGTTCAGGTATTTCGTCCGGGCTGTCCTGTAGATCGGCATCCATTGTAATGACGACATCGCCTTTTGCCCGTTGGAAACCGCAATGCAATCCGGGGGATTTACCGTAATTCCGGCGGAACTTGATGGCTTTGATGCATGAGTTCTTTTGTTGTAACTCCTGGATCACTTCCCATGAATTGTCCGTGCTGCCGTCGTTTACAAATATTATTTCGTAAGTAAAGTTATGTTCTTTCATCACCCGCTCTATCCATGTTTCCAATTCGGGTAGAGACTCGGCTTCGTTGTACAACGGAATAACTACTGATATGTCCATTATTTGTATTGTTTCTCCTTATTGTTCTTGTCTGATTGCACCGGTTTCATTGTTCCTGCACAAGATGGCTGCTACCGGTATCGATAGTATGATTCCGTAGAATATATTATTGAAAATACCTTGAATAGCCATATGGATAGGAGTGAAATTGGTTTTTCCTATTGCTTCCATTACTTCGGTGCTTACCTGTGAATCTTTCAGGACATCTATCATCTGGTTGACCGAATTACTCAGGAAATCAGCCGGAGCGATGAACTGGAAGAATACGAAATGTTCCAAAGCGACAATCAGTGCGGCAAAAAAGTACAACATCGTACCGAAACGCCAGGCATGAAAGAAACTGATCTTACCACCGATATCCTGTTTGTAACGTTTCGTCAGATAATAAGCGATGAACGGTACTGTCAGAGTGAGTACTATATATATAATGTTAAGCGCAGGAACCGTGTTGCTGAAAATAAAGAACAGATATTTTATCACCCAAAAGATTCCCATGGCTAATCCATAAGTCATCGCGCTTTTTAATAATAGACCTTTATTTTCTTCCATTATATTGCTGTTTTAAAGTTTCTATCAGCAAAATTAATCCTTTTGTTATAATATACAAGGTATATAATAATAAAAAAGAGGAAGCTTATTTAAATAAACTTCCTCATTTCTGAGCCTCTTGTCGGATTCGAACCAACGACCCCGAGATTACAAATCACGTGCT
>OMGR01000460.1_pt1 | contig 30115 bp, 33 predicted proteins | sample 1646061 | NCBI WGS metagenome assembly OMGR01 (sample SAMN05578583, study PRJEB25193) | human gut metagenome | biome: Human Microbiome; feature: human-associated habitat; material: feces | host: Homo sapiens | place: USA:Birmingham | reverse complement strand
TGCTCATCGTATAATTATGCTAGGTGAACGAAATGATATTCCTGTAGTGATGAGCACCTTTGATGTGTTTGTTGGTCCAGCTCTTCGTGAGGGTTTTGGAATCGTTGCTGTTGAAGCTCAGGCGGCAGGGGTTCCATGTGTATTGTACCAAGGATTTCCAAAACTAGTAGATATGCAACTCGGTATTACTCGCTTTCATAAAGACTTTAATGCAGAAATATGGGCTAAAGATATCCTAGAACTTGTAAAAAGTCAGATACATGATAAAGAATTAGTCGCTTCAACAATAAAACAACGTGGATTTGATTCTACAATGAATGCAGAAATCGTTTACAAGATGTATAATTTTATGTGTACAAGATAATCTATGGTGGTAACAAAAGAACGAGATATTGGTTTAGACATAATCCGTTCGGTAGCGATTCTTTGTGTAGTATGTGGACACTTTTTCTCTGTAAATACTCCATTTAATGATGTCCCATTAGTGGGAATATCAATGATATTTCAGGGATTTTTGAAAAGTATTTTCTGTAATCTTGGCGTACCTTTTTTCCTAATGTTATCAGGTTATCTTTGTTGCAAGAAAGAGTTTAGTCTTGTATTACAAGGGGCTAAAACGTATTCTTGTTCCATATTTGGTAATCTCGCTCATAACATGGGGTGTTTTATCGTCTGATTATAGTCTAGTAGAACTCTTGAAGGGAGTGTTTGGCTTTAAAATCATAGGATATGCATGGTACATAGAAATGTATCTTGGACTTTTTCTTTTGATGCCATTTGTGAATATCGTGATAAGGGTTGTATGTGAAAGTAATGATAAGTACCTATTATGGGCGTTGATTGCTACATCTATTTTATTAACATCTTTACCTACTATAGTGAGTAGACAAGGTAATGTTTTTCTTTCTCGTTATTGGGAAATGAACTTTCCTATTACATTTTATCTTATTGGTGCATACATAAAAATATTTCAGCCTCAATTATCATGGAAATATTTATTACCTGCAATATTTATACTCTCTTTTGATTTTGATAATCAGTGTGTTATTCGGGGGGGGTGAGTTGCTTAATTTTACGGGAGCATACTATGGTTTGGTGAATATGGCTGCTGTATATATTCTTTTTGTGTTATTTTATCAAATTAAGACGACACCATGTAGAACAGTTATTACTTCAATCTCTATGTGTAGTTTGGAAATGTATCTATTCTCATTTGTGATAGACAAGACATTATATCCTGTTATCATAGGATGTTTCTACACTACACAGTCTGAGTTCTTGTTTTGGTTTGTACCAATCACGTGTTGTTTGCTTATATTAGACTATGTATGTGCAAAAGTATTACGACAGATAATCAATTCAATGTAAAATGAAACATCTAAATAAAAATTTCTGGTTTAATTACAGTAAGGCATTGTACCATTGTATGATGACAAAGGTAATGCCTATATTAATGGATGATGAAAGGGCTGTATATTATTATTATTATAAACGTAGTGGAGGTCGTAAATTGAATTTTGAACATCCGGTACGTTTCAGTGAGAAATTGCAGTGGTATAAATTGCATTCACGCAACCCATTGATGGAAGAATGTGCGAATAAGCTAACGGTTCGACATTACATCAAGACTTGTGGTTATGGATATCTGCTAAATGATGTGTTGCAGATTTATCACAATGTAAGCGAGATTGATTATGATGTGTTGCCAAATCAGTTTGTACTGAAGGGAACGCATGGTAGTGGAATGAATGTGATTGTAACTGATAAGAAAACAATCAACAAGCGTAGAATAAATATGATGTTGGCGGCATGGATGCATCAAGACAATTATTGGAGTGGTAGAGAATGGGTTTATAAAGATATGCCACGGCATATTATTGCTGAAAAGTATCTAGAAGATGAGACGGGGGGACTGCGAGATTATAAGTTTTACTGTTTTAATGGTAGACCTGTTTTCATGCAATTAGAGATAGGACGAGGTACTTTACATAACACTCGTAATTTTTATGATATGGATTGGCAACTTCTTCCTTTTGGAAAAGAACTTCCTTATAACCCTAATGAAGTTGTCCAGCAACCTGATGTGTTTGACGAAATGAAGATAATCGCAACAAATTTGTGTAAACCATTTCAATATGTACGAGTGGATATGTATCAAATTAGTGGAAAAATCTATTTTGGTGAACTAACATTTTTCCCTGCAGGTGGTGCCCCTGATTTCGTGCCTGATAAATACGATGAGATAGTTGGTAATATGTGGAAATTGGAATAATAATGAGCAAGATACTTATTTTGGGGGATATCTGTCCTGACAATAATTTTCGTCAATTGTTCGATGATAAGAAGGTTTTATCTTCAACAATCGTTGATGATCTGAAAAATGCAGATTTAGTAATTGCTAATTTGGAGTGTCCTGCAACCTGTAGCATATTAACGATCAATAAAACAGGCCCAAGCATAAAGGCGCTTCCTAAGGATATAACCTATCTGAAAAGAGTGGGTGTTGATGTGTTAGCATTAGCTAATAATCATGTTTTGGACTATGGGGAAGTTGGTTTAAAAGAGACACTTTCTGCGTGTAAGCTAAATAATGTGAAAGTTTTTGGTGCAGGACAAAATATATCCGAAGCAAAGAAACCTTTAGTTGTAGATGTTAACGGATGTAAAGTTGGACTACTTGGTTATGCTGAAGAAGAGTTTAATCTAGCGGGAGAGGATTCTGCTGGAGCCAATCATTTTGATCCGTATGAATCTTTAGATGAAGTACAGATTATGAAGTCAAAGGTTGACTATTTAATAGTCTTATATCATGGTGGTGTAGAATATTATCGTTATCCATCACCTATATTACAGAAAAAATGTCGTAAAATAGCAGAAAAAGGAGCTGACTTGGTTCTTGTACAACATAGTCATTGTATTGGAACTGCTGAACGTTTTAATGGTTCAACAATAGTCTATGGCCAAGGCAATAGCATATTTGGTTATAGAAAAAATGATCCATCTTGGAATGAGGGGTTTGTGATAGAGTTATCGCTTGAGAAAAAAGAAGTAAAGTATCGCTTACTTAATGCAACCTTGTCAGGTATTAGATACGCTACTCTTCATCAGGAACAACAACGCATTCATCAGTTTGAGAAAGAATCGGCCAAACTTACGGATGTAGATTTTCTAAATCGTAGCTGGATTCAGTTCTCTGATGAGATAAAACCGCTTCACTTACCTTCTCTTTATGGAAACAACAAACTTTTTATCCATCTAAATAGACTGTTAAATAATAAGTTAATAGACTTGTTCTATTCGAAATATCAAAAGATGGTAACAATGGAACTTTTTAGGTGTGAAGCACATCATGAAGTCATAAAAACCATATTTGAACAAGAACTTAAAGGATATATAAAATGCCCAAAGTCTCGATAATTATGGGAGCATTTAATTGCGCTAATTCCATACCTGTGGCTATACAGTCTTTGCAAGCTCAAACTTTTAAGGATTGGGAGTTGATTATATGTGATGATTGCTCAACAGATACAACTTATGATGTCATTTTGAAGTTGGCAGTAGAGGACTCTCGTATTATTGTTATTAGAAATGAGCAGAATAGCCGATTGGCCTTTTCTCTGAATCATTGTCTGCAATATGCTAAAGGTGAATATGTAGCTCGAATGGACGCCGATGATATCTGTTTTCCTGATAGGTTGTCTGTTCAAGTGAACTTTCTTGATAGTAATCACAAATATAACGTTGTTGGCGGTGGTGTTTTATTGTATGATGAAACTGGTGATCATGAAACATTACTTAATCCTGAGATTCCCTGTGTTAATTATATGTACAAGCATATTCCATTTTTCCATCCAACAATAATGATGCGTAAGGATACTTACGAAGATTTGGGTGGATACGTAGTTGCGAGCCGTACTAATCGTGGTCAAGATATGGATTTATGGTTTCGTTTCTTTGCTAGAGGATTTAAAGGTTATAATTTACAGCGTCCAATACTGAGATATCATGATAGTTTGGCTGATACTAAGAAAAAAAATAAATTGTCTGTGTCTTGGGGCTTCACACAAACCATGTTTTTGGGGTTCAGGGATAATCATTTTCCATGGTATAATTACATATGGGTATTAAAACCGATTATCGTGTCGTTGTTACCTCAATTCATTATATACAAATTACATAAATACACAAACAAATGAGAAAGTTGATTTATTCATATGGAATAGTATTAGGTATATTGAAGATGTTAATCTATAAGGTGGCTTTTGGAAAGAGTTTGTTTTTTGAAGGGATACCACATTTTGAGTGGTCTGCATCTTTACGGTTACGACAGGGCTCTTCTTTTAAACTGAGGAGAGGAGGGAATATTGCTCAAGGCTCTATAATCTGTGTAACAAATGGAGGTAAAATGTCTGTAGGGTATAATTCAACATTGTCGTTTAATTGTATTGTTACATGTATGGAAAAGATTGCGATTGGTAATAATGTGATGATAGGTCCAGGCTTAAAAATGTTTGATCATGATCATGATTTTTATACAGATGATAATTATAACGAAAAGGGATATACAACAGGGGAGATAAACATTGAAGATAATGTGTGGTTAGGTTGTAATGTGACTATACTTAAAGGGGTAACGATAGGTAAGAATAGTGTGATTGCAGCAGGTTCTGTGATAACCAAAAGTATACCTGCAAATTCTATCTATAGAAATAAAATCTTTCCTGTCATTTCACCTATTAAGTAATCACTATGATTGCATATATTTTTTTGTTAACAACTGCGTTGTTTTTTTCAAGGTATGTTCCGACTAAGGAAGAATGCAGGTATTCCACGACTTGGGTTTGGCTCGTTTTAATATTGACCTTGTTTCAAGGTTTACGTAATTCTACTGTTGGTACTGATACTCCAAGTTATTGTCGTGAGTTTTTAAATGCGATAGGTGGTTGGAGGACTATGACCTTGAATTTTGATTGGGCAACATTTACAGAAGAACCAGGTTTTGCTATAATTAATCAAGTAGCAGCTTTTATTTCAACGACAAATTATGTGAGTTTGTTATTAGTTGTAGCATTTACAAGTGCGATTTGTGCTATAATTTCTATTAGAGAAAATTCTGTCTGTGTAGCAGCATCATTATATGCATTTATTTCATTAGCTTTTTATTTATTTGGTTTTGCTGCAATGAGACAGAGTGTCGCATTATGTGTATTTATGCTGTCGCTTAAATATCTGTATCGGAAAAAATTTTTCAAATATTGTGTTGTCATATTAGTAGCTGCATTATTTCATAAATCAGTGATTATTACTTTGCCATTTTATTTTATAACTAAACTAAACTTTGGGATAAAATCTGTTGCAATGATGGGAGTATCAGGTATGATTGTTGGATATATAATGCCTAAATTAGTTGCATTTGGTGCGACATTGGAAGAACGGTATGAGTTATATCAAGAAGGAAAAGCAACAGGAGGTGAGACGCTTATGTTGTTTGCTATTTGTCTTGCAATATTTTTTATGTTTGTAAGAAGATATATTTCAATAAATCGTATACATGTATACGATATAAATCTATATTTTGTAATTGTGAGTGCTCTGATTTATCTTGTTGTTAATATGACTGGTTCTTATGTAGAACTAAATCGTTTTGCCATGTATTTTCAGATGCCTTCGATTTTCCTTTATGCTGATTATTATCGTGTAGTATATAAAGAAAAAAAGAGTGATAAGTTTATATTTGGGGGATTAACAATAGTCTTTTTAGCCTATTATTTGGTGTATGTAAGTACTATTGGTGGTATTGGAAAATATATGTTGAATCAAACATTATTTTAGAAAATGAAACAATATAAGATATGTGGTGTTGTCACGAGAGCTTTTGGGATTAGGGCTTTTATGATAGATAATTTGAAGTATGCTCAAGCACATGGATTTGATGCTTCATTTGTTTGTGAAAAGGAGAATTTTTCAAAGGAGGAATTGGATGATGTTGTCTATCATCCTATAGAGATGTCGCGAGGTTTTGTATCTCCAATTGAAATACTGCGAGTGGTATGTCAACTTACTAAACTTTTCAAGAAGGAAAAATATGATATAGTGCAGTATTCTTCGTCTAATGCAGGGCTTTATGCCGCAATTGCTAGTTGGCTGGCAAGAGTACCTGTGCGCATATATTGTATGTGGGGATTAACTTACGTGGCTGAGACTGGCTTTAGTCGTTTTTGTTACAAAAATTTAGAGCGAGTGATTGGCCTGTTTTCTACAGATGTTCAGCCAGATAGTCATGCCAATATGAAAATAGCTATCAAAGATCACCTTGTTAGTCCCAAGAAAATAGATGTAATACATAAGGGTAGTGCTACAGGTGTAAATTTGGAAAAGTTTAATATTGAATATAAGAAGATTTGGCGAGAAAAGATACGAAAACAGTATAACATACCTGTTGACGCCAAGGTTATTGGATATGTAGGGCGTTTGGTTCCGGAAAAGGGATTGAACGAACTATTCGAGGCATTTAATAGAATTAATGATAACAATGTGTATATGTTAATGGTGGGGCCCAATTACAATATCGAAGGATTAAACCAAAAACTATATAAGGTAGCCCTTAAAAACAAACATATTATATTCGTAGGTTCTGTATCCAATACATCTAAATACTATGCTGCGATGGATTGGTTTTCTTTACCAAGTTACCGAGAAGGTTTTGGTTCAGTCGTGATAGAAGCAGCTAGTTTAGGCGTGCCTACAATTTGTAGTAATATTGATGGACCTACTGATTTTGTCAAGGATGGTGAGAATGGTTTAATTTGTGAAGTTAAATCTGTAAATTCATTATATAATGTTATTGTTAAGGCTTTGGCTTTGACTGATGCGGATTATTGCAAGTTAAGTAGGAATGCTTATGAGGCTGTAAAAAATGATTTTGACTCTAAAATTTTTAAACAATACTTTTTACAGAATAGACTTGAGTTAATACAGAAACATGTCTTAAAGAAATAGAATATATGAATTACTTAATAGTTGTAGCTCATCCAGATGATGAGGTGTTGGGAGCTGGAGCAACAATAAAGAAATTGACAACAGAACATCATAATGTTGATGTATGTATCATGTGTACTGAGGCTAAGGCACGTAAATTTAGACCTAAAGACAGTGAGTTGAATGATGATATGGATATTAGTCTGGCAATGTTGGGTGTTCGTTGGAAGTATGAGGGAATCTTTCCAAATATTGAGATGAATAATTCGACACATTTGTCGCTTGTCCAGTTTATTGAGAGGGCAATTGTTGCTAGTGAATGCGATGTAATCATTACACATCATCCCGCAGATACGAACAATGATCATATGCATACATCAATGGCTTGTCAAGCAGCAATTCGCTTGTTTCAGCGTCGTACAGAAGTAAGACCTTTGAAGGAATTTTGGTTTATGGAAGTGCTTTCTTCCACAGAATGGTCTGTGAATACTTCTATGAACCGTTTTCAGCCAAATACATTTGTAGAAGTAGGTGTAGAAAATCTGGATGTGAAGATTACAGCTCTTGCTACTTATCGAGGTGTAATGCGTCCATATCCGCATCCTCGCTCTACTGAGGCTATCAAAGGACTTGCAACTTATCGTGGTGCCCAAGCCGGTTGTAATTATGCGGAAGCTTTTGAAACAGCCTTAAGGAGAATTTAATATGTATAGATTATTTTTTAAACGCTTCTTCGATATTATATTATCGGGATTAGGAATGTTAGTATTAGCTCCACTCTATTTGATTATAGCTTTATATGTGGCACTGTTTATAGGATTACCTGTATTGTTTGTACAAGAACGCATTGGGAAAAATGGCAGCCCATTTAAATTGTATAAGTTTCGTTCGATGATTAATAAAAAGGATAAACAAGGAAACTTGTTACCTGAAAGTGAGCGGTTAACGAAAGCTGGAATTTTACTTAGGAATTCATCATTAGATGAATTGCCTGAGTTATGGTCAATATTTATTGGTAAGATGTCCATAGTAGGGCCTCGTCCGATGCCTACATATTATGATCCGTATTTTTTGCAAGAAGAGCGAAAGCGTCATTCGGTACTTGGAGGTTTAATTCCTCCAGATTCATTGAGTGGAAAAGCTATAACTTCTTATGAGGAACAATTTGACTATGAATGTAAGTATGCTGATAATGTGACATTTTGGGTGGATATAAAAGTGATATTGGCAACATTTAAAATTTTATTTCTCCGTGTAGAGGAGGTCTATGGTAAGTGTGAAAGACCTCATTTGAATGTTGAGCGTGCTTACATGAATATTGATAAAAAATAATAACAAATTTCAATATGAAGAATATTATTGAAAAGTTGATTGAACAGAATGGTACTCCATTTTATATTTTTGATGAAAAAGGTTTTGTTGAAAATTATAAAAAGCTTGAGGAAACTTTCCAAAAAGTTTACCCTAATTATCATATCTGTTATTCATATAAGACAAACTATACACCTTTCGTATGTAATTTGGTAAAGAAGTTGGGTGGTTGGGCAGAAGTTGTAAGCGATATGGAATACAGCTTGGCTAAGAAACTTGGTTACAAAAATAGTCAAATTGTATATAACGGTCCTTCTAAAGGTGATGAGATGTATGAACATCTAATGAATGACGGTATTTTGAACATAGATTCGTTAGATGAAGCTAAACAAGTTGTTGCATTTTGTGCAGCTCATCCTAAAAAACAGTTCACCATTGGATTACGAATCAATATGGATTTAGGAGGTAATTTCATTTCACGTTTTGGTGTTGTATTAGGTAGCAAAGAACAGAAAGACACAGTTAAGATATTGAAAGGTTTAGGAAACTTAAAATTAATAGGATTACATTGTCATATTAGTCGCTCTCGAGGAGTGGATGCTTGGGCTAAACGTGCTGAAATCATGTTAAAAGCGGCAGATGAAATAATAGATGGTATCCCACAGTATATTAGTATGGGTAGTGGTATGTTTGCTGAAATGGCCGATTATTTGAAAAATCAGTTTGGTGGTGACAGTGTACCTAATTATGAAGATTATTGTAAGGCTAGTATACAGCCTTTCGCTGAGCACTATAAGAATGTTGTGGAAAAACCGATACTTTTTACTGAACCAGGAACGACCATTGTTGCACGTTATTTGAGTTTTATTTCAAAGGTTTTGAGTATAAAGGAAATTCGTGGCCGTTGGATTGCTAATATGGATGGTGATTATCATAACTTGGGGGAAATTTGTACAATGAAAAAACTGCCTACGGTTGTTTTTCCAAAAGGAAATGTTCAAAAGTATTACGACAAGATAGATATAATGGGATTTACCTGTTTAGAACAAGATATTATGATACCTGAGTGGGAGGGATATCTCGCAGAAGGGGATGTGATAGTTTTTGAGAATGTGGGTGGCTATAGTATTGTTTCGAAACCTCAGTTTATAAAACCTCAGAGTGCGATGTATGTAGAACAAATTAATGGCGATTTAAAAATGATTATGAGAGCAGAGACATTCAATGATATTTTCGGAAAATTCTCGTTTGACTTTTAATGTTTTTTTACAGTGTTGATCTTTTATTTCATATATTTGTATTAGTATGAATGATATAACAGTATTAAGTACCGCATGTGGTGCGATGTTTATGCCTGGTTTTTTTCGATGCTTGAAACACAATGGTGAACGTAATATTCGTATTATTGGGTGCGATGCTTCAGATGTATTATACATGGCGGCTATTGTAGATGTATTTTATCAAGTTCCTAAGTTGAATGATCCTAACTATATCCCATTCATTCTTGATATTTGTGAGAAAGAGAAAGTGGACATTGTCTTTCCTCAAATCTCTATGGAGTTGAGGGCCTTTAGGAATAATTTACTAGAGTTTACCAAACGTGGAATTAAGGTTGCCTGTATGGAGAAAGATACACTCTCTATAGCCAACAACAAATGTTTGTTATATTCTTATATGAAGGAAAATGGATTGGAGACTCCTGATTTTTATGTAGTAAAAGATTCAAGAAGTTTAAAAGATGCTGCTGCTTGGTTGGGCTATCCAAAGCAGGATGTGTGTGTAAAGATTGCTGAAGGTAGTGGTAGCCGTGGTGTAAGAATACTTAGTGCTGGTAAGTCTAAGGCTGACATTTTTTTATACGAGAAACCAAATTCTTTTTTTACCTCACTTGAGGAGATGTGTGGTATTTTAGATGATATAGAGTGTAAGCCAGATATGTTTGCAATGAAAGCTCTTCCTGGTTGTGAATATACTGTTGATTTGTTGGCAGATAAGGGCAATGTTATTTGTATGGTTGGGAGGCGTAATACAACAAGTTCAATGAGCATTGCACAAACAAGTGTAATAGAACGGAAGCAGGAAGCATATGACTTGTGTGAGAGTATAGTAAAACTATTACAATTAGATGGAAATATAGGCTTTGACTTTATGCTTGATGAAAGGGATTGTCCGGTACTAACAGATCTAAATCCTCGCGTAACAGCAACAATAATTCTTTATATGGCATCAGGTATAAATTTCCCATATATGCGTATAAAACAATTATTGGGAGAAGAAATAAAAATAGATGAGGTTAGATATGGTAAGCGACTTGTTAGGAAGTATGATGATATACTTTTAGATGAGAAGGGTACAATAATCAATTTTTAGTATATATAGTCAATTATTGAAGTTGGCGATAAAAATAGGTTTCATTGTTTTTTATAATTTAAAATGTAGCAAGTATGCAGATGATTTATTTATAATCGATGTATATATGATCTGTATCCATCAATAGGGGTTGTGTAATTTTGATATTTTTCATCAAGGAAGAGGTTTAATATGGAGTATTATCAACAAATGAATAATAAAGAAAGTATGGATATACAAACGATAGATAAGAATCTGCTTTCCGATCTTCATCAGAAAGCTGTTGTGAATGAACGGAGACGTATGAACTTTGACTTGCGTACTTCTGCTCTGGATCAAAGCCAGCGTATGCTAAATGCGTTGGAGCCTGGAACACAAGTTCCTGTTCACCGGCATACGGAAACGGCGGAAACTACGATCTGTATGGAAGGATGTTTGGAGGTCATTCTCTATGCAGAGGCTTCCGGTCAGGATGAAACGAGCGGAGAACGGAAGTTCGTGGAGGTTTCTCGTGTTACTCTTTGTCCGCGTGAAGGTAAATATGGGGTGCAGATTCCATTAGGGGTATGGCATAGCGTGGATGTGAAAGAGCCAAGTACCATTTTCGAGGCTAAAGATGGAGCATATATAGCGCAGGCAAACAGATGAGTATTTCTTTTTTTGAAGAAAAAGTAGGTTATGATAAAATCTGATACATGGCGAGTTGATATATACAAAGATGTAATGACTTTACGGGAGTATAAACTTCAAGAGTTACATCGGTTCACCAAATCTTTGGTAGCTGTACATGATACAGAGAAATGTGAGTGTGTAATGCTTAAAGATTTGTTGAAAAAGGTGGCAGCATATACAATGGAAGTCATAAAAAACGGAGGACCATTCTATACTACGTCTGAAGTTTTTGATTCTATTGGTCGGAAATTTGGGTGGAAGTAATTTTTGTAGATACAAATGTCATAATTATGATTACAGGGAGTGCATCACCTGATACGCCCCCTGTTTCCCTCAAAAGAGGAGTGTTACTTACGCAATAAACCATTTATAAAGACACCCAACCCCGCCCATCAGCATCAGGCTATATCCTGACATTCCGAGCCAGTCGGCTCCGGGTGGGAGGTTATTCTTCCCATCTCTGCGGCTTCCCCAGTCCCCCTGGGTGAGAGCGAGAGAATCGCCCCGATGCAGGTCAGGGTCACTTCCGTCTCCCTCATCAGGAGGGAGAGGAGGCTCAGGAGGAGCAGGCAGAGGATGAGGACAGGGGCAGTCACCGGCTGCCGGTTTTCGCTTGCGGGGGAAGATGATCCGGGCAAGACCGATGAGGAAGTTGAGAATTGTTTCAAGGACATTCATGGAAATTGAAAATTATAAATTGAGAATTGAAAATTAATTTACCTTCAATCGCTCTATCGACCGGCTGACCGCCACCAACATGCGCTGGTAAGCCGCACGGTTATCGCCGTTCACTTCGCTGATATATTTGCTGTAAGCAATCTCTTTGGCGTAGGCGGAAGGGTGGAAGGTGAGAGTCGCGGCCACAGGATAGGCCGAGTGGATCAGACGGGCGAAATCGAGAAAACTGGCTTCCGGAGTGAGGTAACTGCGGAACCACAGACACGGACGGCCGTCGTTGGCAGACAGGTCGGTACGGTCTCCTTCCCAGAAAGGGTTGGGACGGCCATAAGCGGTGATGCCGAAAAAGTTGTTATGCTCTCTGCACAGCGCACTTTCGCCCCAACCGGTCTCGATGGCGGATTGAGCCAGGATGATGACCGGGTTCATTCCGAACCGCTCTGCCGCCTTTTGGGCGAGGGGAAGATACTGTTTGATAAAATCTAGTTTTGTCATAATCGATAATGAAATTATTTGTCAATGTGCCAATATGCCAATGGGAATACCAATTATTGCAATCTTAATTGCCACATTGGCAAATTGGTTGATTCTTTTACTCAATCTCCGGACGGTCGCTACCGCCGCCCGAACCTGAACCGGAGCCTGAATCGCTGCCCGGAATGACCCACTTCTCGTAAGAAGCGTCGCGGACAATATCCATCAGCATGGTGCCCGGATAAAATACGATATGAGCACGATTGAACAACGAAGAATTGAAATCCTTTTCGGTGCTGGAACCTTTGCTGCCGGCAACCATACGGAAACTACCGAAATCGCCCAGATGGATCGATTCGCCGTCGGCAAGGGATTCGTTCATGACGGTGATCAAACCGTCCAGGACCAGCAGGATATCGCCACGGCTGGCGGTACTGTATTTGCTGATACGGCTGCAGATGCGGTTCAGATCGACCTTTTTACTGATGCTGGTCTGCGCATAGTAGAGCTCGGCTCCTTCTGCTGCATCTTTACTCATGTCTTTGCGTTTGACAAGTCTGTACTTTAATGGCATAGATTTTAAAAATTAGGGTTGATACTTGAAATTAATTGTTGCTTATCGATAACATTACAAAGGTACGGCAGCCCGAAAACACGCAGACAGATAGATGCCGGTAGAGACAGATAGGGTCAGATAAAAACAGTTAAATATTTACATTCAAAACAGGTATGTTTCGTTGTTAAAACATATATGTTTTGAAGACAAAAGGTATATGTTTTACAATCCGGACAGACTATACGGAGACATAAAAAAGTATAGACTTATGGATTTATTTAACAGACAAGATCTACAAAAAGGAATCAGCCTTTTAAAAAAAGGATACGAGGAATAGCGGGTAAACATCTGTCATTCCCTTTGCTGAAAAAATCGATCGACGAACACGAAAATGAGATACCGGATATCTTTTTACTGGCATTTTTGCTGGGAGACCCGAAGATCAGGGAGAAAAGGACATGGGACGACCTGGCCAGGTCGTTTTTCAAACAGTATCGCGAGGTGATATACAGTTACTGCCATTACGATACCGGTCCCCTCGACCTGGAACGGATCAGGGTGAAGGAACCGAAGTTGTTTATCGAATATTTGTCGGGGATGGTCAGAAGCGGAATGTTCGGTGATTGTTCGTATGAGGAACTGGCGGATTATATCTACATGATCTTTCAAACCGACTTTGAAAAATCGTACATCTGCAGCATTCTGAAGAATGCACATGAGGATTATCTGCATATACATGACCAGATAAGACGGGAAATGAAGCTCGAACCGAAGAGAAAGAACGGAATTTTTAATAACTAACCTGTTGATGTATAGTCTGTTGGATTGTAATAAATACGTGAAAAACAGTTTTTTATATCAGAAAAGCACTGTGTACCTTTGTTTTAAAGCGTTGGAGAACGGTCTTATTCTGAAAAAAATTGAAAAACCTCCTATTATAAAATCTTTATATAAGAAATACTTCTTTTTATATTAAAGAGGAACGCATAAAAGCTAAATAGAGAGCAAATATAAACCTGATATGATCTGATGTTATTCAATTGTTTTTGCGAATAGAGCGCACATAAGGACGCAAATACTAATTTTAGTTAAACCAAACACAATGAACAGAGAGCAGAGAAACTATGCCCAGGTTGCAACGTTACTGGGAAAGGCTTTTATCAGGTTGCCGAGAAAGATCTTGAACAAATTAACTTGTCCGATAAAAAAAGAACGCGATCTGGCAAAAATGTACGTCACTTTGATTATCAGAGCTTTTTATGTCGATGGGACGGTGATTTTAGGAAAGTACCGGCATATTTGCCGCCGGGGGGAGTATATGGGAACCTATCATGAATTGTCGGAATTGACTTGTATCAGTATCGGGTCGGTCGGCTATTATTTGAAATTACTGGCTATTGATCATCTGATCGTAATCAATGCCGTGACCGGAGGAACACGTATCGGTATTTGTGGCTACGACTATTTTTCCGGTTACGAATTGGAAACGGACACGCAGCAACGGGAATCTGAGCCGTCTTGCACATTGGCCGATATCGAGCGGAAAATGGGGGGACGCAGCATGCAGGATGCCGGTAACCGACAGGAAAGGAGTGACGTATGATGGATGTCGAGAAAACGTTGATCTGTTGCCTGCTGACCTCGGCGGAAGCTCCGATGCTGGTAGCTTCTTCCTTGCGTAAAGAGATGTTTGAAGATAAGTCGCTGAGCTTTGTTTACGGGGTTATCATGGATTTGTACAACCGGGGTGTGCGGCCGGATATGATGACGGTCGAGACTGAAATGCGTCGCCAGGACGAGGCACAGTGGAAAGAACTGAACGGGCTTTCTTTCATCCTCCCGGCCATGCTGAATGTCCGTACCGGAGAGAATGTAAGCCTGTATGCCGATGAGGTGAAACGCCGGTATAAACTGCGTCTGCTGGGACAATTGTTCGTTATGCTGAATTTTAAATCGGGACAGTTCGATGCCGTGCCCGACGAGCTGATTGCGGAGGCGGAACAGTCGTTGATGGATATCCGGCGGAATACGGCCGACGGGGAACCGATGCAGACGGTGGGAGAACTGTCGGCAAAGGCTGTGGAATGGCACCGGAAACGGATGAATGCTTCCGAGGATGTCACCCGGATATTGAGCGGGATGGAGGAACTTGATTATGTCACGGGCGGTTTACATCGTGGGGAGGTGATCGTTTTGGGCGGTCGTCCCAGCGACGGGAAAACGGCGGTGGCACTTCATATCGCTGTCAATGCGGCACGTGCCGGAAAGCATGTCTGCCTGTTCAGCCTGGAAATGTCTGACTTGCAACTGCTGAACCGTATCCTGGCTGGCATGACCGATGTGGATGCCGATCATCTGCGTATTTCCGGATTGACGCAGCAGGAACTGGAGATGCTGGCGGAAGCAGGAAAGAAGTTGGATAAGCTACCGTTGTATATCGATTACACGCCTTGCTGTACGGTCGGCGATATCCGAGCCAAGGTGATGCTGAAGAGTAAGGCGGGCGAGTGCGACCTGGTGGTGATCGATTATCTGCATCTGTTGTCGTCGGTCCGCCAGAAGAATGAAACACTGGATCAGGTGGTAGGACGTAATGTGACTGCCTTGAAACAGCTGTCACTGGAGGCTGATTGTCCGGTTTTGCTTGTTTCGCAGATGAACCGTGCCTGCGAGACGAGACCGGATAAGGCACATGTCCCGGTGATGAGCGACCTGAGGGATTCGGGTACGATCGAGCAGGTGGCGGATTGTGTAATTTTTGTCTATCGTCCGGAAAAGCATGGGATTATACGGGACGAACGGACAGGGGAGAGCCTCGTGGGAGTAGGCAAACTTTATATCGTGAAAAACAGGAACGGGGCAACAGGAATTGCCCGTTACCGTTACAACGAATCTTATACGAAGATCACGAACTATCGTAATACTCCTGCATCATGACGCAACGGGAAATAAACAATATAAAACAGTCTGCACCGCCGATCGAAGAAATCATCGGGCGGTATGTACAGCTGACGCAGAAGGGGAGAAGCCTGTTGGGGTGTTGCCCGTTCCATAAAGATCGTCACCCTTCTTTGGCGGTAAATCCGGAGAAGCAGTGTTTCATCTGTTTTGCCTGTGGAGAGAAAGGGGACGTAATCAGTTTTTTACAGAAGATAGAAGGGATATCGTTCGGAGAGGCAATAGATAAATTGAAAATGGAAAATGGAAAGTCGAAAATGAAATCTGAGATCAAACCCGAAGTCAAATTGACAAAGCCGGTATGTGAAACAGACAAATTTTCAAATCTCGATTCTCAAATTTCAATTGAAAAAAATCTTCAGTTTCTTTCGTCTCTCCTTCCTGCCGCTTCAGGGGATTCGGACCTGACACCGACCTGGCTCGATTTCGGGGTTGGGACTTCACCGGCGATGGTTCCTGAAGAATGGAAGGCAATGCGTAACCGGCTGGTGTTTCCCATCCGGAATGAGGAGGGGCAGTTGGTCGGGTTCGGAGCACGCCGTCTGACCGAAAATCCGGATATTCCTAAATATATCAACTCGCCGACCAGCGGACTCTATCGTAAAAACGAGCTACTTTACGGCTTGGATATGGCCCGGAAAATGATTCGTGAAAAACAGTTTGCCATTCTGGTGGAAGGATACAAAGATGTGCTGGCGATGCACGCAGCCGGATTCAGGAATACGGTGGCGCTTTGCGGAACGGCTTTGTGCGACGGGCATATTGCCTTGTTGAAGAAATACACCTCGCGGGTGGTCGTGATGCTGGATGCGGACGCAGCAGGAAGAAAGGCTGCTGAAAAGGCGGTTTGCCAGCTGGGGATGCAAGATATCCGGGTGTATAGGATGGAACTGCCGGAAGGGCAAGACCCGGACTCGTTGTTCAGGCTTTGGGGAAAGGAAAGGTTTACAAGGTATCTGCGGGAAAGACTCATGCAGGGGGCCTCTTCGGAAGAGGCTTTATTGCTGGGACGTATCCGGGAAGGGATACTGCTGTTGTCTGCCATCACCGATACGGCGAAACGGATGGAGGCACTTCGTTGCCTGAATGTCGGAATGGCTTACCTGACCGGTCTGTCGCACAGGGAGAGACGTCCGGCCACGATGGACTGGAGGTGGGTATGAAGAAGGACGATAGAAAAAGCAGGATAAAGACCGCCGGGGAAGATGAGGAGGAAAGGATGTGGAAGAACCGCAGTTTTACCTGGATGGAACTGGGGATATTGTATAGTCCGGATCTGACTCCTGCGGCAGCCTCACGCCGGTTGAAAGTATGGGTGACGGCAAATGCCGGATTGCTCCGTAGCCTGGGAAAGACGGGATGGAACCGTACGCAACGCATTCTGACACCGCGCCAGGTGGGGTATATTGTGGAAGTTCTGGGCGAACCCTGATTTTAGGATGAAAGAAATATCTGTCGACAGATAAATCAAATGAACTATTTTTTGAAATTCTTTTTTGTGGTCTGCATGTTACCGGTCGCTTCTTCATTGAATGCCCAGTATTCGCTGGGCATGACCGGGTTGCAGACGATTCCGACTGCGGATATGCAAGCAGACGGAACTTTTATGGGAGGAGCTAATTTCCTGCCCGAAGCGATGACACCCGGCTACTGGGACTATGATACCGGAAACTATTTTGTCAATATGACTTTCCTGCCGTTCCTGGAGGTTGCATACCGTTGTACTTTACTTCACGGAGAATTTGAAAACGGGAATAAATGGCAGCAGGACCGTTCCGTCTCATTGCGTCTTCGCCCCCTGAAAGAGGGGAAGTGGCATCCGGCAATCGTTCTGGGATCGAATGATGCCTTTACGAGCAGCGAACTGAATATGTTTGCGAAAGTCAAAGGCAACCGTTTTTTCTCGTCCGTATATGTTGTTGGAACGAAACATCTGTTATTCGGCGGTCATGATCTGGGGCTTTCTTTGGGAGGTAATATCCCGTTCCGTAAAGATGCTTACCATAAGGGCGTTTTTGGAGGAGTAAGCTATCGTCCGGCTTTTCTGAAACCTGTCGTACTGATGGTCGAATATGATACGGAGGCAGTGAGTGTAGGGGCTGCCGCACGGTTTTTCAATCATTTATCCCTACACGCTTTCTGCTATGATTTCAAAGCTCTCTCTGCCGGGATACGGTATGAGTTCAGATGCTGGAAATGACTTAAATCGTTACAGTCGGATGTCGAAGATATATCGTATACTTTTTTTATTTCTCCTGGGCTGTCTGTTTGGTTGGAAAGGAAAGGCGACAGTAAAGGAGGCGCTTGTCGACCTGGGGATGGAAAACGTAAAAGTGGCGGAACAGGCTGGTGGGGTGTGTATTGCTTATGAGGATAATGTTTACCGGGGTACTTATCGCGGATTGTTTGAGGTGATCCGGACTTTATTGGATGAACCGGATATTGCAGATGAAAACATACAACTGGCCGTATTGGAAAACGGAATTCCTCAAATCAGGGTGTCGTTGGACCGGGAGTTTGTCTCTGCTTACCGGCAGAGGCGTTTGTCACTGGCGGCCGTGATGAAGGGACTGGCGATAAGTTACGATACGGATGAGGTTATGAAGGCTTTGAAAGGGACGAAAGCGGTAAACCGTTCGGCTGGGAAAGTGGATCTGGTATTGTATCCCCAGGTCAGATTGCAAAATTCCTGGCTGGATAAAATATACGGAGCCGTACTCGATATAGCACCGGCTGTAGAGATCGGTTTATGGAAAGGTGCCTCTTTTACCGGGCAGGTGATATTTCCGGTCTGGAATAATCTGGTAGGAGAAATGGATTATATCCGTACAGGGATGCTGGTGGTACGTCAGGAGATACGGTTACCGAAAAATGTGTTTGCGACATTGAGTGTAGGCAATTTTAATCAGGACCGGATCGGAGTGGACCTGAACCTGTTGTATCATACAAATTCCGACCGTTGGGCTTTCGGCTTGAGCGGCGGCTTGACGGGAGCATCCACTTTTTACGGCGGTAGATGGGAGGTGACACAATGGAGACGAGTAAACGGCTCGGTATTGGTGCGCTATAACGAGCCGTATTATAATTTGCAGTTCGACTTATCGGCGCATCGGTATATCTATGGCGATTATGGAGTGCGTGGTGATTGCAGCCGTCATTTCGGAGAGATAACAGTCGGTTTGTTTGCCATGTATTCCGAAGGGGAGGTGAACGGAGGATTTCACTTTGCTATTCCTCTGCCCCGGAAAAAACGTAGCAAGCACCGGGCTGTCCGGGTGCGTTTACCGGAATATTTTGACTGGCAGTATGAAGCGCAGTCGGGGCCCCGGTATACATCACGCAGGCTGGGACGTTCTTACGAGACACGTCCGGATGAAAACAGAAACCGCACTTACTACAATCCTGACTTTATCAAGGATAACCTGGTGATCCTGGCAGAACAATCCAAATAATATCAAGAAATATTTTTTTAACAAAAAAGAAGACAAAATGAAAATGAACAAGCATTTGGTTGCGGGCATGGCTATATGTCTTGCTGCAACAGTAGGTGTAGGACTTAGTTCCTGTAAGAAAGATGAACCGACTCCCGTCATTGTGGAAAATCCGTTGGATGCGGAGGTCTATTACATTGCCGGAAAAGTGATGGCTGGAAATAATGCTTTGGAGGGTGTAAAAGTAACTGCATCGAACTCGGAAGCAACGACGGCCGCCGACGGTACTTTCCAGTTGGAGATGACATCGAAAAATGATTACGTTGTCACTTTTGAGAAGAGCGGGTATGTGACCGTTACGGCAGAAGCCAGCTTCCCGTCTGATGCCAAGAAGCAGAGTGTCGTATCGCTGGTGCAGGAACTGGAGGAAGAAAATCAGCCTGTTACCGTTACTCCGGATGCCGGAAGTACAGTGATAGAGGCTAAACGGCAAATGGTGGAACTGGAATTTCCGGCCGGTGCGGTTAAAACGGCAACGGATATAACTGTGACGGCTTATAAGGAAGGTGCTAAAAAGTCTCAGGCAGGTACCGTTCGTGCCAGCCTCTCTACTGTTAGTTGTGAACCGGACGGTCAGACTTTTGAGAAGCCTGTTATTCTGCGGATGAAGAATCCGGCAAGTAACAGCGTTTATTTTGCTGATGTAAGGCATTATGTGGAGAAGAACGGCGTGTGGAATGAAACCGGTACTGCCGATTACAATGGAAATGGATATTATATGACCACGATCGACGGATTTTCAAATCACTCGTTCGGAGTGCCTTGTTCATCACAAAAGGGAACATCTAAAACTGAAGATCTGGCATCGGTTGTGATTGATAATCTGGGAAATATGGATTCAAAAGAACAGGCGATCGATGTGACATTCCACTTGGGTTGGAAGATCGACGGAACTACGAGCGACCTGCTGAAGAAACAATTGGCAGGCTTGAGTGATAGTGATGTTACGGCTTTATCTGGTGCTGTCGAAAGTTCATTGGCTTCATTGCTGGGAGGAACTCAGAGTGTCGGTGAGATGACATTGAAACGTGATGCCAGAGTAAGCGGGGATATGAAAGCGACTGTTTCCATGATTGAAAAGACCACTACTACGGTATTTGGTTTTCCGGTCGTATTCGGAGGACAGACTGTAGCGCTGACCATTCCGGTTGTGAAATATGAGGGAGTCGACCTGGTAGTGACAACTGAGAAAGGGGCGAGTCATGGAAGTCATTCCGGTGGTTCAGGCGAGTAAATATCCGGAAAAGAAGAAAAGTATGAAGATAAAATATGTGACTTATCTGGTGATGTGTATGGCGGTGTTTTTTTCCGCCTGCACTTCAACCAAGAAAATTATCTATCTACAGGATGTTATCCCATTGAAACAGCAGGAGATCGAACAGAAATATGAAGTGATTATTCATAGCGACGACCTGCTGGCTATCATGGTAAACAGCCGTGATCCGGAGCTGGCGTTGCCTTTTAATATGCCGATGGTGACTTATCAGTTGGGATCGAATAATGGCGGACAGCAACGTGTTTTAGGTTATCTGGTGGATACGAACGGAGATATAGATTTTCCGATCCTGGGGAAGATCCATGTGGAAGGGTTGACCCGCATGCAGTTGACGGAGCTGGTAAAGAGCAAGCTGATCGAAGGCGACCTGATCAAAGATCCGATTGTAACGGTACAGTTCCTGAACTTTAAGGTTTCGGTGATGGGCGAAGTGGGCCGTCCGGGTAGTTTCACTATCTCCGGCGACCGTATCACATTGCTGGAAGCATTGAGTATGGCAGGCGACCTGACTATCTACGGCCGTCGCGACCGGGTAGGTGTTATCCGTGAAAATAACGGGAAACGTACGATCCTTTTCCATGATCTTCGGTCGGCTGATATTTTTAATTCTCCCTGCTATTACCTGCAGCAGAACGATATTGTCTATGTAGAACCGAATAAAGCGAAATCAGGTCAGAGCAGCATAAACCAGAATAACTCGATCGGAGTCTGGGTTTCTGTCATATCGTTGCTGACGACGATCGCGGTATTAATCTTTAAATAATCGGATAATCTAATGAATTCTGAACAAGAAACTACTTATTTACGTGAAAAAGAAAACGAACTGAATCTGAACGACCTTTTCCATATAGTCCTGGCTAACTGGTACTGGTTCCTGTTGTCCACCCTGTTTTGTTGCGGGGTGGCGTTCCTGTATCTGAAATGGGCGCCGAAGGTGTATACACGTACGGCTTCCGTGCTGATCAAGGATAATACCAAAGGGGGTGGTCTTAGTGAATCGGCGGCTTTTGAAGAACTGAATATGTTCAATGTAAAAAGCAACGTGGATAACGAGGTGTTGGTTTTCAAATCGAAACGTTTGATGAATATTGTTTCCGAGCGTCTGAATCTGGATATCAGCTATACGGAGAAGGACGGGTTGCGTACGGTTGAGTTGTATACGCAGTCGCCTGTAGCCGTACAGTTCCCGGAGGCGGAGGCGACGCAGGCGTTTTCATTGGTAGTGACGCCTTTGTCGGAAAAAGAAGTGCTGCTGTCGGATTTCTCTATGGCCGAGGGGAAAATGCAGAAGGTCGTGTTGAACGATACGGTGGCAACGCCTGTCGGCAAGCTGGTGGTAACTCCGACCTTGTATTATTCGGATAAATATTTCGGAAAGTCTGTCGTTGTCGGGAAGAAGAACCGGGAAGATGTCGCATTGAATTACAGCAATGCCCTGCAAGTGGTATTGGCCAGTAAAACGGCTACGATCATTAACCTGACCTTGCAGGATGTGTCTATCCCGCGTGCGGAGGATATCCTGAATATGTTGATCGCTGTTTACAATGAGGATGCGATAAACGACAAGAACCAGGTAACGGTGAATACATCCAATTTCATCAATGAGCGTCTGATCATTATTGAAAAGGAGTTGGGAAGCGTGGATGCCGATATCGAAACGTATAAACGGGAAAACCGGTTAACGGATATCAGCTCCGAGACAGGCATGTACCTGCAGGAAAGCAGTCAGTACAGTAAAGAAGGACTGGGGTTGGAAAACCAGAGGACGCTTGCCAAATATATACGCGATTACCTCACGGACCCTCATAAAAGTGCCGACCTGATACCGGCTAATACCGGCATCGCGGATGTGAATATCGAGGGACAGATCAGCGAGTACAACAACCTGTTGCTGAAACGTGACAAACTGATCAGCAACAGTAGTAATAAGAACCCGGTGGTAATGGATCTGAACAATTCGCTGAATGCGATGAAACAGACCATAATCCGGGCGGTTGACAACCTGATTGTCGGTCTGAATATCAAGATAAAGAATATCAAGGAGCGGGAGGTACAAACGACACGCCGTATCTCGGCTGTACCGACACAACAGAAGTATGTGCTGTCGGTCGAACGCCAGCAGAAGATCAAGGAAGAGCTGTATCTCTACCTGCTGAATAAGCGGGAAGAGAATGCCTTATCGCAGGCGATCACGGAAAGTAATGCCCGTGTGATCGATGCTGCCCAGGGTAGCCGGAGTCCGGTGGCTCCCAAGTCGATGATGATTTTACTGGCGGCTATGGTATTGGGGTTGGCTATTCCGGCAGGTATTATCTGGCTGCGGATAGTTATGAATACAACCGTGCGTACACGTAAAGATGTGGAAGATGCCGTATCGATTCCGTTCCTGGGAGAGATCCCTTTGCGTGACAAGAAGAATAAAGATGAAATAGTCGTGCGTGAAAACGGGCGCGACAGTATTTCGGAGGCGTTCCGCATTGTTCGTACGAATATGGATTTCATGCGTGTGAAAGCAAAGGATATGAAAGTGGTGATGTTTACTTCTTTCAATCCGAATGCCGGTAAGACATTTGTGTCGATGAATCTGGCGATGAGCTTTGCTTTGACCAGCAAAAAGGTGATACTGATCGATCTCGATATTCGTAAGGGTACCCTTAGCAGCCATGTTAGTGCTAGCACTAACATGGGAGTTACAAACTATTTATCCGGAAAAGTGGATGATGTAGATGTAATCATAGGAAAAGAGGAAATTGCGAAGAATCTGGATATTATCCATACGGGCCCTGTTCCTCCCAATCCTTCCGAGCTTTTGTTGAGTACCCGTTTGGATACTTTGATCGAAGAGCTGAAGAAACGGTATGACTATATCATTCTGGATAATGTGCCTGCAGGTCTGGTTGCCGATGCGGCTATTGTGAATCGCGTAGCTGACCTGACCATTTATATCCTGCGTGCCGGTTTGATGGACCGCCGCCAGCTTCCGGAACTGGAGAAGCTGTATAAACAGGATAAGTTCAGGAATATGAGTTTGATCCTGAACGGCGTACGCTATAACCATTCGGGTTATGGTTACGGCTATGGTTACGGTTACGGCTATGGTTATGGCTACGGTTACGGGAATGAAAAGAAAAAATCAAAATAGTTTCCGTTATGTTGACCTGGATTATACCGAAGAGAAATATTCTTTATACCACATTGCTTGAGGGAATGACGGATGTGCATGCACATCTGCTTCCCAATGTGGACGGGGGAGCGGAGTCCTTAATGGACTCGATGGCTGCATTGGATAGGATGAGGGAGGTAGGGGTAAAGCGAATCTTCCTTACTCCTCATATTGCGGAAGAATGTACGAATAATTCGTTAGAACTTTTACAGGCAAAATATTCCATTCTGAAAGAGTGTTGCCCTGCGGATATTGAATTATGTCTGGCTGCCGAATATATGCTGGATAATGGTTTTGATGCCCGTAAGAGGGGAAAAGTATTGACTTTCCCCGGTAAGCAGATATTGGTGGAGACTTCCCGCTTATCGGCACCCGAGAAATTCCTGACTTTTTTATTCGATCTTATGCTGGAAGGGTATAGGCCTGTTATCGCTCATCCGGAACTGTATCAGTATATGACGCAGGATGATTATTATTTTCTGAAAGACAAAGGATATAAGTTTCAGTTGAATTTGTTCTCGTTGGCCGGATTGTATGGAAAGCAAGCCCGGTCGGTTGCCCGGATTTTGTTGAATAAAGAATATTATGATTATGTGGGGTCGGATTTTCACCGGCTGGCCGATTATGAAAAAGGCCTGAAAAAACTCTATTTGTCGGGAAGTCAGATGAAACAAATCTACAAACTATTTAATAATAACGATTCGCTTTGGAACAGCGGATCGTTGGAAGAACAAAAAATTTAAAACTGTAAAAATATGATGAACAAAAGAGAATTGATATACTCTATCGCAGAAAAGACGGGGTATACGCAAAGTGCTGTACGGAATGTTTTGAATACATTTATTAATACTGTATTTGAAGAAGTGAAATCAGAAAATAAAGTAAGGATAGGGGGCCTTGGGGTTTTTTCTCCGATGTTTCAGAAACCTCGTCCGGTCAGGAATCCGCAAACAATGGAACCCCTGATGCTTGCACCCAGAAGTACCGTGAAATTTCGTGCTGCGGATGACCTGGTCAGAAAACTGAATAAAGAGGAAGAATAGCTGCTTTAAGCTTTCGTCCGGTTGAATATTTAACTCTGTATTTTCCGATATTATTTCAATTAAAGTCGGAAAATACAGAGTTTTTTTATGCTGAATTCATAAAGATCCGATGTAATGACTAAAATAAACGAACGTTTTTTCTAGTCATTTATTTGGTGCAAATATATTTTATATTAAATGAAAAACAAAGCGTTTTTTATCTTTTTATTTTACTGAATTACAGACAGATATATGTGGTTTTTCAAGAAGTTGCAATAATCATATTATCTTGAATTTTCATCTCGGAATAATGACTAGAAAAAACGTTCGTTTATTTTAGTCATTATTTTTTTATTAAAATGAAAATAGAATAATCCAATATAGTATTAATAGTTTGTCATAATGTCTGATATGCGATATAAAAGTAATTGTATAATTGTTTTTGGTGTTATTATGATAATGTATCATAAGATGTTTATCAGGCTTTATAGTCCTAAGAGTCTGATTTTTATAATAATGATTATCAGTTCTTTGTCTAAATTGAATTGTCAGAATATAGCAGTGAAAACAAATGTACTTTATGATTTGATGTCGTCTTTGAATATCGGGGGAGAAATAAAATGTAAAGATGCCTATTCGTTCAGTTCTATTATCAGTTATAACCCGTGGACTTTTGCTGATAACAAGAAGATGAAACATCTGCTTATACAACCGGAGTTCAGAAGATGGTTTGGTGAAGTTTTTCAGGGAAGTTTTGTAGGTATACAGGCCCATTATGCGCGTTTTAATTGGGGAGGAATATTGTCAGATTATCGTTTTCAGGGAAATCTGGTCGGTGCCGGAATTTCTTTCGGATACCAATGGATGATAAGTCCGCTATGGAACCTGGAAGCTAGTATTGCTTTGGGGTATGCTTATCTGAGTTATGATAAATACGGGCAGGAAAAAGGAACTCCCCGCATAGAAAAGGCACATACCAATTATGTGGGGCCGACACAAATAGGCATATCTCTAATTTACTTTATACAATAAAAAAACAATAAATATGAAAATCAATCCGCTCGTGTTGTTGAGCTTATTTTTTATTTGCAACTCCTTATACGCAAAGGATATTGATGTGGAGATAAAATCGCAGTCATGTTTTGTGAAAGGTGATTCGTTGATGGTATCGGTGAAATGTATTGTCAATACCCATGATTTCACATCTGACGAATCACTTACCATTATTCCGGTGATAAAAGAGAACAGGCAGGAGAAAGAACTTGCCCCTGTCTTGCTGAACGGTAAAAAAAGACATCGCATATATGAACGGAACCGTGTATTGAATAAACGAAAAGGTATTGAAGGGGAGAACTATTTTCTTGTCAGGGAGCTGTCGGGAGAATACCCTTGTGAAGTGATCTATAATACTTCTGTTGCTTCCGAAAATTGGATGCGTATGCCGGAACTGTTTTTGAAGGTAAACAGGCTGGCTTCTTCCGGGGAAATTGTCCAGGAAACGATCGGTCTGAAAGAATCGGGTAGGTCACCGGAGGTAAAGAGAGTTGCTGTAACCAATGATGTTACGCTTTCGCCGAAGGTTTCGGAAGTATCCGGGTTAAAGGCTTCATACATTTCTCCGGAAAGTGATGCGACCGATGTACGGAATCAGAAAGAATTGAATTTTAACCTGGAAGAGGCCAGGGTGGTGGCGGAAATGAATCCCCAGATGCTTTCTTTACGCGAATTGTATATGGTGGCGTTGAGTTATAAAAATGAACCGGGGAAATTTTATCAGATAATAGAAACGAGTGTAAAGATTTATCCGGCTCATCCGGTAGCCAATCTGAATGCGGCAGCGGCTGCTATCGAGCAGGGCAACTGGCAGGCAGCCGAGGAGTATCTGCGGATGGCACCCCATGAAACCCTAGCTTATAAAAATTGCAAAGGGGTGTACGAGTTGATGACCGGGAATCTGTATGAAGGCATTCGTTTGCTGAAAGCGGCAAAAGCGGAAGGATCGGAAGAGGCCGGTATGAATTTGGCCGTATTTTTTGAGAATAATAAACGTCATTGAATGTATAATTATTTACTAAGTGCTTTTATCATATGAAAAACAACTTTTTTGTAAAATCAGCAGGACTGTTATGCCTGGTATTGGGCTTGTCGGGATGTATTAACGATGCAGATGTATTACCGGAAGATAATTCCGGCTTTGTGGACGAGGGAGAAGGAAATGTCCGGTTCGCTTTTGTCGTTCCTAACAGTTCTACGACCAAAGCCGGCGAGGTGGAAACTTCGGGTATTTATGAAACCGGTACTGCCAATGAGTATAATGTAAAGTCGCTTACCGTTTATCTGTTCAATTCGGATACGAAGGCTTTATATAAAAAGATCTCGTTGGAGAATATAACCCGTACGGCAGGACCACAGGTTTCGGAAAATGCTTCTTCCGGAAACCAGAGTGAACATATCGTAAAGTACACGGCTAACAGGGTTTTGATAGATCCGGGTACGTATGATATTTTTACGGTTGCCAACGGGGATGTGACAGGTTCTTTCAATACGGAGAATGAGTTTATCAACCTGGTGGACAGATCCACTTATAAAGACGGCTTCGGGGTTTTGACCGAGGACGGCACTTTATTGATGTCAGGGCGTGCCGACAATAGTGGTTTGTATGAGGGTACTACGGATTCGAATTTGAATGTGACTGTCCGTGAGATTTTACCGTCGGAAGATCCTACTATTATAACTATAAATCTGGAGCGGGCTATGGCTAAGGTATTGGTCGGACAGTCGAAAGAGAAATACGATCTGACGACCGGCAATGGCGATAAATATGTTTCCATCAGCCTGTCCGGATTCCAGTATATCAACTTAAGCCGTTGGTTTTACACCTTCCGTCATACGGCAGTTCTGGCTGCAAACCGGGCTCCTTCTTCCTATACCATTACAAACGGAAATTTCGGGGAGATAAATCCTGTTAACGGGTATGTGATCGATCCTTATTTCTTCTCGAAAACGATAGATGGGGCTACCGATTTCGATAATGCAGACGGATATTATGCTTATCCATTGAAGACGGTTGCTGAAAACTGGCAGTCTGTACCGGTTAATTCGTACCATGGTTTTTACTGTCTTGAAAACTGTATGTTTAAAACGAACCAGTTGAATGCTTATTCCACCGGAGTGCGGTTTAAGGCCAGTTTTACACCTGAGACTCTTTGGGGAGAGAATAAGGAGACGACCGATGCGAGACCTGATGTTATCTATTATGCGAATTATAAATTTTATACCAGCATCCAGGCTATGAAAGATGCCGGATTCAAACTGGATGGTATTACGGAAGGATCGACCGATGAAGAATTGGCAAAAGTGTTTGTGAAACGTTACCGGAAAGATCCGGAAGTGGCGAGCTATTATTGCTATTACAATTACTGGATCAGACATCTGGATAATAATAAGGAGAATGAGATGGGAGTCATGGAGTTTGCGATCGTACGCAACAATATTTATCGTTTGCTGGTGACCAATATCTCAGGACTCGGCACGGGAACTCCGGAGATCGATCCGGAAAAACCGGATGAATATGAAGCTTATCTGAAAATGGATTTTAATGTGTTACCCTGGATTGTCCGGAATCAGGGAGGAGACGGAGGCGCAACCCTTAAATAAGTATATATTGTTGTTCAGGAGACAGTGATTGTTTCTATGAAAACAGGCCAGGTAGCCACGGTTTATTCCGTGGCTATTTTTTTATTGCAAGAACAATATCAGAACCACTTGATCCTTCTGAAGATAAAGAATGCCAGTGCCGACAAGGTGATGGAAAAGAGTACGATCACGATAAATCCGTGCGGCAATTCTTCTACATAATTGATCACATTCATCCCGTAGAAGCTGGCTATCAGTGTCGGAACCATCAGGATGATCGATATGGAAGTCATGCGTTTCATGATGGTGTTCACATTGTTGGAGATGATGGAGGCGAAGGCATCCATTGTTCCGGTAAGGATATCGCTGTAGATGTTCACTGTGAGATGCGCCTGCTTCAACTCGGTTTCCACATCTTCCACCAGTTCGGCATCCATATACATCGGCTCCTGGAAAATGCTTTGCAGCTTCGAGAGCATCACTTCATTTCCACGGATGGACGTATTGAAATAAACCATACTTTTCTCCAGCTTCATCAACCGCAGCAGGTCTTCGTTACGGATACTTTTCTCCAGCGCTTTTTCGGCACGTGCCACTTCGTTGTTGATCTGTTTCAGATATTTCAGGAACCAGACGGCAGACGAATGGATCAGTCGCAGGATCAGGTCGTATTTATGACGCACGACGAGTTCTTTGCGCCGACTGTAACGAATAAAATCGGGCAATAACTCCGTCTTATGATAACAGACGGAGATAATGATCTCGTTATTCGTGATGATGCCGATCGGGACAGTTGTAAAAGGAATACCGCTTTCGGTGCTCTGTACCGGGATACGCAGGATTGTCAGCAACCAGTTTCCTTCATACTCGATACGCGGACGTTCGTCGGTATCCTCGATATCGCTCAGGAATGATTGGGGTACGTGAAATTGGTTTAAAAGGTATTGGATATCTTCAGGGGTAGGGCATTCTACATTTACCCAGCAGTCGGGAAGCCACTTGTCTTTTTCCACAAAGCCAGCTTCACAATAAAGAAACGATCTCATTATTGCCTCCTTTCGTTGTTGATACGAACAGAGGTAATAAGAAACCTCCGTCCGCTAATTTTTACTTGTTAATGTTTCTCGCGGAATACTGTCGTCCATAATTAGTTAATTACTTTTTACGGCTGCAAAGGTAGAAAAAAGGAATGAATACCAAATAAAAATCGTATTTTTGGCATTCGAAAATTACTAAAGAGAATGGCAGAAGGAACTAAAAATACCGGAAGAGGAAACTCCGGAAAGGGGAAACAAAAACCTGTTGTAGTGTCTGATATGGGACGTCTGCAGCCACAGGCTCGTGAGTTGGAAGAGGCCGTTTTAGGTGCCTTGATGCTTGAAAAAGATGCTTATTCGATCATCAGTGAGATATTGAAGCCGGAATGCTTTTACGAAAAGTCGCACGAGATGATCTATGCGGCTATTGTGGATCTGGCGGCCAGCCAGCGACCGGTCGACATGCTGACGGTGACGGAGCAGCTGAGAAAGCGCGGCGAACTGGATCAGGTGG
>OMGR01000451.1_pt1 | contig 30563 bp, 20 predicted proteins | sample 1646061 | NCBI WGS metagenome assembly OMGR01 (sample SAMN05578583, study PRJEB25193) | human gut metagenome | biome: Human Microbiome; feature: human-associated habitat; material: feces | host: Homo sapiens | place: USA:Birmingham | reverse complement strand
AAAAAGTATATTCGTATTTATTAATCTAAATTGAAAAAGTTATGTCTGAAGTTGCATCTAGAGTAAAAGCTATCATCGTTGATAAGTTAAGTGTTGAAGAAACAGAAGTTACAAACGAAGCAAGCTTTACTAATGATTTAGGAGCAGACTCTCTTGACACTGTAGAGTTGATTATGGAATTCGAAAAGGAATTCGGTATTTCAATTCCTGATGATCAGGCAGAAAAGATTACAACAGTAGGCGACGCAGTTGCTTATATCGAAGCTAACGCGAAGTAATCAATCCTTTTAATTAAAGGTATGGAATTAAAAAGAGTTGTAGTAACAGGTCTTGGTGCCATTACTCCTCTTGGTAATACCCTCGCAGAAACATGGGAGGGTATTATCAATGGGAAGAGTGGAGCCGGTCCTATTACGCAGTTTGATGCATCCAAATTCAAGACACAATTTGCATGCGAAGTTAAAGGTTTCGATCCGTTATCAGTAATGGATCGCAAAGAAGCCCGCAAATGTGACCGTTATAGTTTATATGCAATAGGTGCCGCAAAACAAGCAATCGAAGATGCTGCTATGGACCTGGACAAAGAAGACAAGGACCGTATCGGCGTTATTTTTGCTTCCGGTATCGGCGGTATCAAGACATTTGAAGAAGAAGTTTTAGGATATGCGAAAACAAAAGATACGATCGGACCGAAATTCAACCCGTTCTTCATCCCAAAGATGATTGCGGACATCGCAGCCGGACATATCTCCATGCTTTATGGGTTTCATGGTCCTAACTTTGCTACAGTGTCGGCTTGTGCCTCTTCTACCAATGCAATTGCTGATGCATGCAACTATATCCGTTTGGGTAAAGCCAATGTGATTGTAACAGGTGGTGCGGAAGCTGCTATTGCAGATTCAGGTGTCGGCGGGTTCAACTCGATGAATGCGCTTTCGACTCGTAACGATTCACCCGAAACAGCCTCTCGTCCGTTCAGCGCAAGTCGCGACGGTTTCGTTATGGGAGAAGGTGGAGCTTGTTTGATTTTGGAAGAGATGGAACACGCTTTGGCTCGTGGAGCTAAAATATATGCCGAGATCGCAGGAACAGGATTATCTGCCGATGCATACCATCTGACAGCCTCTCATCCTGAGGGATTAGGAGCGAAGCTAGTGATGCGTAATGCACTGGAAGATGCAGAAATGGCTCCGGAAGATATCGATTATATCAATGTTCACGGAACATCTACTCCGGTAGGAGATGTTTCAGAAGTAAAAGCGATCAAAGAAGTTTTTGGAGATCACGCTTACAAGCTGAATATCAGTTCAACAAAGTCTATGACTGGTCATTTATTAGGTGCGGCCGGAGCCATCGAAGCTATGTTCTGCATCATGGCAATTAAAGATGGAATCATTCCTCCGACTATCAATCATGCAGATGGCGACGATGATCCTGAGATAGATTATAAACTGAATTTCACATTCAATAAAGCTCAAAAACGAGAAATACGGGCGGCATTATCCAATACATTCGGATTTGGCGGCCATAATGCTTGTGCTATTGTTAAAAAATTTGTGAAGTAACGTGTTTACACAACTATACAAAAAGATAAGGCTTCTTAAACACAAGAATAAGGAGCCTTATTCTTCTTTATATAAGATACTGGGATTTTACCCCGATAACATCCACGTTTATGAACAGGCTTTCCTGCATAAATCTTCCTCGGTGGAAGCCAGCGACGGGAAATGGCTGAACAACGAACGACTGGAGTTCTTGGGTGATGCCATATTGGATGCCGTTGTGGCAGACATTGTGTATAAACATTTTCAAAACAAACGGGAAGGTTTCCTGACCAATACCCGTTCCAAAATCGTTCAACGCGAAACACTCAACCGCGTGGCTGTCGAATTGGGTCTCGACAAGATGGTCGTTTACTCCGCCAAGCTGAGTTCGCACAACAATCACATGTACGGAAATGCACTGGAAGCATTGATCGGGGCAATCTACCTGGATCAAGGCTACAGTACCTGCTACAATTTCGTTGAGAATGTGATGATCAGAAAATACATCGACCTGGATAATATTGCCCGCAAAGAGGTTAACTTCAAGTCCAGCCTGATCGAATGGAGTCAGAAGAACAAGCTGGAGATCACATTCGACTTAATAGAATCATTCACCGACAACGACGGGAATCCAGTCTTCCAGACAGGTGTCACCCTGGCCGATATGCAAATCGGCGTCGGCATCGGTTACTCCAAAAAAGAATCGCAGCAGAATGCCGCCAAAATGGCGGTCAAGAAACTGCGTACCGACAAAGCTTTCCAACAATTCATCTCTGAACTGAAGAAAAAGCAGACCGGCGAAAGTACTGCCGATCATGAGTTTGAGGATCTTCCGGAGGAGGATGCGACGACGGAGCATGAGCCGATACCCGCAGAACAAACGAAGAATAGCCATATACCCGAATGTATCGACGCTACGATCAATGAAGAAGTCCGGTAATTACTTACCGAACGAAATCCCCATTCTTTCTCCCTGAATAATCAGGTCATTTTCCGGAGTGACCAGTTTCAACTTGCCTGCTACTTCCGACAAGGCTATCGATTCCACCTTATCCCCTTTCATACAAACCATACGTCCGAACTGGCGGTTGGCGATCAGTTCCGTAGCATGTCCGCCTAGCCGGGTGGCCAAATTACGGTCGAAAGGCGAAGGATTACCGCCACGCTGGATATATCCCAGTACGGTATCGCGGGATTCTATGCCTGTAGCTGCCTCTATTGTACGGGTAATGTAGTCGGAAGGACGTTTCTTTTCGGGTGTTGCCACTCCCTCGGCAACGACAACGATCGAATAGGGTTTGCCGCGATGGGCACGGTCGAGGATTGTCTGGTTCACCTTATCCATATCATATCCCAGCTCCGGCAGTAAGATCACATCTGCACCACCCGCCATTCCGGCATACAGGGCGATCCATCCGGCATGATGCCCCATTACTTCCACCACCATCACCCGTTTATGGGAACTGGCAGTCGAATGCAGGCGGTCGATTGCATCCGTTGCAATATTGACAGCCGTATCGAAACCAAAAGTTATATCCGTTCCCCAGACGTCATTATCGATCGTCTTGGGCACACCGATAATATTCAAGCCGAGAGCCGAAAGCATACCGGCAGTCTTCTGCGTACCGTTTCCACCGATACAGACCAGGCAATCTAATCCTAATTCTTCATAATTCTGTATAATAACCTGCGGCTTTTCGCTTTCCCCGGAAGCGAGTAACTTACGAAACGGTTTTTCGCGGGAAGTTCCCAGAATCGTTCCGCCCAAGTTCAGGATACCGGACAGGCTGCGTTCATCGAACGATTGAATATCTTTGTTCAGCAGTCCAACAAAACCACTATGAATTCCGATCACTTCCATACCATAATGCATTATGGCTGTTTTACCGACACCACGAATCGTTGCGTTTATACCGGGACAATCACCCCCCGAAGAAAGGATACCTATTTTCATTGTTTTGTTAATTATGTATGCAACAAAGATATAAATAAAAAGAGAATGCCTACATTTGCAACCAATACAAATAAAAAGAGCATGGATATTTTAACAAATACAATATCACTACTCTTCCGCCCCCGGCAAAAGGAGATAGAAAAATACGGGCAGGAGACAGACCGCTTACAGCGCAAGCAGTTGCGGTCGCTGTTATCGACTGCACGCAACACGGAATGGGGGTTGAAATATGATTACAAAAATATCAAACGATACGAAGATTTCTGCCAGCGGGTTCCGCTACAGCTATATGACGATATCAAACCTTATGTGACCCGGATGATCAACGGAGAGAGGAATATACTCTGGCCTTCGGTCGTCAAGTGGTACGCTAAAAGCAGCGGTACCACGAACGATAAAAGCAAATTTCTTCCCGTCACCCCGGAAGTTCTTCATAGTTGTCACTACCAGGGAGGCTTCGATACGGTAGCTCTTTATCTCCGTAATAATCCGGAAAGCCACTTTTTCTCTAAAAAAGGATTAATCCTCGGCGGCAGCCACAGTCCTTCCCCAATCAATCAAAAATCCCATTGCGGGGACCTTTCAGCCGTATTATTGCAAAACCTGAGTCCGCTGGTCAACCTGATGCGTGTTCCTGCCAAACGGATTATCCTGATGGATGAATGGGAAAGCAAAATAAAAGCGATCGTCGACAGTACGTGGAATGAGGATGTCAACAGTCTTTCCGGCGTTCCATCCTGGATGCTGGTTCTGATCAAATCGGTACTGAAAAAGACCGGACGGGAATACCTGACCGACGTCTGGCCGAATATGGAAGTATTTTTCCACGGGGGGATCAGTTTCGAACCTTACCGGGAACAATATAAAGCGTTAATTCCTTCGGATAAGATGCATTATATGGAAACATACAATGCATCGGAAGGATTTTTCGGGATACAGGATGATCCGGCAGACCACAGTCTGTTGCTGATGCAGGATTACGGTGTATTCTACGAGTTCATACCGATGTCGGAAGTAGGAACTCCCAATCCGACCGTCTTGCCCTTGGAAGCTGTGGAAACAGGAAAGAATTATGCGATGGTCATAACGACCTCCGGAGGATTATGGCGTTACCAAATCGGCGACACAGTACGTTTTACCTCACTGTTCCCGCATAAATTCGTTATTTCGGGAAGGACCAAACATTATATCAATGCCTTCGGAGAAGAATTGATGGTCGATAATGCGGATAAGGCGATCAGCAAAATAAGCCGCCAGACAGGAGCCGTCGTAAAGGAATATACAGCTGCCCCGCTTTTCATGCTCGACAAGGCGAAAGGATGCCATCAATGGTTTATTGAATTTGAAAAGATGCCGCCTTCTATGGAAGAATTTGCTTCATTACTGGACAAAACATTACAGGAATTGAATTCCGACTATGAAGCCAAACGTTACAAGGAAATCTCTCTTCAACCGTTGGAAATCACAATCGCTCATGAAGGCGCCTTCTACGAATGGCTCAAAGAAAAAGGGAAATTAGGCGGACAGCATAAAATTCCGCGTCTAAGCAACGACCGGACACATATCGAAGAACTGCTGGCTATCGACAACCGTTTATCCAACCTGCCTCCGGACCGCCAATAACTAAAAAAGAGAATCCTCCCGGCAACTCTGCCTTTTCCGGCTTCGGGACGCTTGGGCATGAACCTTGATTCCCCAAAAATTCGTTTAAAACGAGATTTGGGTTCCCTAATTGACCAGTCCGCATTAGATCATTGACAATCATATAATTACACGTGATTTAATATAAAAAAAATAGAGCTACCCCGTTTCCGTGTCAAGCACGGGGACAAGATAGTTCACTTCTGATAAATATTGAACTAACTATGTAGATTCATCTATTAATTATGTATATTTGTAGAGTTACTAACATAAAACACTTAATTATGAAAGAATTAGATCAGAAAGCCATGGCAGAGAATGAAAGACAAGAGTTACAGGACCGGTATATCCGCTTCGACTGGGCAATCAAGCGTTTATTACGCCAGAAGGCTAACTTCGGTGTGCTCAACGGTTTCCTGACCGTCATGCTGCGGGAAGAGATGAAGATCCTCGAAATTCTCGAAAGCGAAGGCAATCAGGAAAGTGCCGACGACAAATTCAACCGTGTCGACATCAAGGCCAGGAACAGCAAAGGCGAAATTATCATCGTCGAAATCCAGAACACCCGTGAGGTGCATTATCTCGAACGTATCCTCTACGGTGTGGCCAAAGCCATCACCGAGCATATATCGTTGGGTGAATGCTATCAGAAAGTAAAGAAAGTCTACTCCATCAGCATCCTCTATTTTGACTTGGGGGTGGGATCGGACTATATCTATCACGGCCAAAATCATTTCATTGGTGTGCATACCGGCGACCGCTTGCGTATCAACACACGCGATCGCGATGCCGTCGTTACCCGCCTACCGGCAGAGATCTTTCCTGAATATATTCTGGTTCGCGTGAACGAGTTCGACAAAGTGGCCACCACGCCGCTCGACGAATGGATCACGTACCTGAAGGATGGTACGATCCGTCCCGACACGACCGCGCCCGGCCTTCGTGAAGCGCGAGAGAAACTGAAATACTACTCCATGTCTACACAGGAACGTCATGCCTACGATAAACATCTGGACACAATCATGATCCAAAACGACGTCCTCGACACTGCCAAATGGGAAGGCCGCATGGAAGGCCTTCCCGAAGGGGAAGCTAAATTACGCCAAACAGCAACCCACATGAAACGTCTGGGTATCAGTATGGCGGATATTACTATGTGTACAGGGTTGCCGACGGAAGAGATAGAGAAGTTATAGAAAAAGGTTTCACCTTTTTCTATTAATAATGAATAATTGGGGAAAATGAAGATGATTAGATAATAATGAGCCAATGTGGCAATATGCCAATTTAGAGGATTGTCTTGATTTCAAATGGGTTTAGCGTCTAATAACCCTGTAAGCCTTCAGAGAAACCGACAGCTTCCCCATTGATACCGGCAGACAACACTCCGTCTTTGTTATCTTCGGAAAAGATTACGTTTGACTTACAACCTGTTGCAAAGCCGTTGTTTATAGGCAAGTTGGCTTATAAGCCGCTTTTCACCCCTACCCGACGGCTGATTTTGTCTCTCCGAGACGAAGCCGGAAATCGAACAAATGGAAATTCATGCTGGCAGGCTCCTTAGGCCCTCAGTTGGCTCAGAACCTATATAAACAGATTGCTACGCCTCATACCGACAGTGAAGGAAATCCGGATTTACCTCAGCAGGTAAGTACCTGGGAAACATATTATACCTATTTGCAAACCCGTTACCAGGAAGGTCTTTCAGGCGATTCGCTTTCATTGACGCAAATAGCCGGAAATAACCGAGGAAGGATTGTTGAACATCAACATCATGATGCCCCTGTAACGATTGGGCTTTCTGTCAATAAAAAACTGAATGAGCGATGGAGCCTTGAGACGGGATTGCAATATACTTATTTGAAATCAGATTTTGTCACAGGAGAAGGAGCACGTATTCAGGAAACACAAAAGAATCATTATCTCGGACTTCCTCTTCGCGTTTCTTATCGTTGGGGGACTTTCAGAAAGTTCTCGTTCTACTCGACGGCCGGTGTCCAGTTAGACATCCCCTTGAAAGGGAGACTCCATACGTTCCATGTAACGGATAGTGTGCCGATCAGTATCAACCGTCAGCCATTGGATGTGCCTTGGCAATGGTCGGTGAATACGAGTGCCGGTATGCAGTATCATATCACACCCCGCGTCAGTCTGTATGTAGAACCGACTCTCAATTATTATATACCGGACGGAAGCGAACTGCGTACGATCCGAAAGGAACATCCGGTGACATTCACTATCCCTGTCGGTTTGCGTTTCAGCTGGTAAAAGACAGGCATATATAAAAGAAACGGACCTGACCGTGCAGTCTTTCCCTTTGGTGATTATCATCATTATAGATAATCAAACAGAAAAGAAAGAAGCAAGAACGACATATTGACCGTAAGCGTTATTTTGAGGAACAGGCACAGACTTCTGAGAAATACTATCTTCCGTATGTAAAGGGAAAAGGCACAATTGAAGAATTATTGAGTATTAAGAAGACGAGGTGTACTATTGAGATGTTTCGAATACAAAAATTTATAAATCAGAATACATATGCCCCAAAAACTCTCTATCATCATTCCTTCATACAATGAAGAAAAAACAATCATCACTTTACTTGACAAAGTAATCCGGGTTTACCTGATCAATGATATACAAAAAGAGCTAATCATTATTGATGACGGATCAAAAGATGCCACATCTCGGATAGTAACCGAATATATGCAAAATCATCCTCATGAAACAATTAAATTAATAAGTCATAATATTAATCAGGGGAAAGGGATGGCTATCCGAACTGGAATAGAAAATGCAACTGGAGATTTCATCATTACCCAGGATGCAGACCTTGAATATGAACCGGAAGATTACAATCTACTACTTTCCGTATTAATCACTCGCCACGATTTAGTCGTTTACGGCTCCCGTTTTTTGATGAAAGAAAACAAACACTCGTACATTAGCTTTTATTTAGGAGGATTGTTTGTTACCGCTGTGACAAATATTCTCTATGGCCAGTGTCTGACAGATGAACCCACTTGTTATAAAGCATTCGACAGTAAGTTGCTAAAATCAATCCCGTTAAAATGTACAGGGTTTGAGTTTTGTCCTGAAGTTACAGCCAAAGTCGCTAAACAGGGAATTATAATAAAAGAAATCCCGATCCATTATTACCCCCGCTCAATTTGCGAAGGGAAAAAAATCAGATGGACTGATGGTTTATTTGCGATATGGACACTTCTTAAATATAGATTTACTAATTAAGACATGAAAAATAAGATACAAGCATTTCCTTTCGGAAACAGATTGAAATATTTAACCCTTCTGCTCAAAAATCTTCTGGCAGCAGGTATTGTCCTTCTCTTTCTTGTGAAAGTGGTGGAAACCCGGCAAGGATATGGCTGGGTCTATAACGGATTACTGAAAGCTAATATGAAAACAATCAAAGCACATCCCAACCTCACAACTGATCAGCGCTTTAAAATAAAGTTGGGATTCAGTTACTCCTATCTCGAATTTATACGGAAAAACACCCCAGATAACGCAGTTATACTTTATCCTGGAAGAGAAAGCTTCTTTCCTGAGAATAAGAAAACGCCATTCAACGGTGATGTATGCAATAAAGTATGGGTGACTCGATTCCTTTTTCCCCGGAAAATAATTCTACAGGAAGAACTGTCAACAAGTCCGTACAAAGATGAAATCTCACATGTTGCAATTGTCAACGGGTTTGGTTTTGATAAAGTTAACTACAAGGTCAACCAATCCTTCGAATATGGTATTTTACCCATTAACCCTTCAAAAAAATAAAAGATATGGTATTATATATAGGAATTATCCTTACTTTTCTATCTGGATTCTTTTTTATCAATTGTTTGTCTGTCTCTTTTTCATTAACAGAAAAAATTGGCCTGTCTTTTCCTTTAGGACTTGTACTGGAAACAATAGCTATGCTGGTTGGTGACCAGTTGGGAGTCTCTTTTACAATTGTAAACCTGTTAATTATCCAATGTATAATTTTAGCGGGGATGATTGCTTTTGTCATCAGATTTAGAAATACCAAAGCTATTCTAAAAATTGCCCCATTTACACAATATGTAAATGGAACGAATCTGATATGGTTCTTATTTATTCTGCTTATTGTCTATATCGAATATATGAATTTCTCAAAATGCATATATTTTCCGCCGTTTGACAGAGATAGCCTGGCTGGATTCGAAACGATCGGATACGTGGCTGCACAGGAACAGACTTATAAAGGATTAAGCCTTTTCGAAGGTAGCTATAATCCTTCAGTGCATGCTCCAGGCAGTTATATTACATATGCTCCATTGGTACAGTTAAGTTATGCTTATGTTTATACCCTTGGAGCAAATACATCCAAGCTGGTTCCCGGGCTGATGTATTTATCTTTCCTCTTTGCTTTCTATGGAGCAGCACAACGTGCCACAACGAAAACCGGAGCTGTTATAGCTACTTTCTTTGTACTTATCACTCCAGAAATGATTGCATTTTCATCCTTATCAATGACAAACGTTATACATGCCATTTATGCTTCCTTGGGAATTATCTATCTGGCCTTGTGGTTTAAGGATAGAGATATGAAATATTTGTATTTATCCGGTGTATTACTTGGTGCTAATATTTGGTGCCGCACGGAAGGTGTTGTTTTTATAGTGGCCGCATTATTTGTATTATTTTTAGATGCACTTCACAGAAAACATTATTATGATCTCTTTATGTGTGGACTAATAATGATCATTCCAGCTTTGTTCTGGAATAGTTTTATGAAAATAAATGGATTGTATGCCGAAAGTATTGCCATAACAAAACTATTCTGGGATCCTAATAAGTTTAATACGATCAAACAATATATGATAATGTTATATACAAATACTGTTTACTACGGATGGTCGTTCTATTTATTTGCATTAATGGTCATTGCCAATTGTTGGTTCATTTATAAAAAAAGAGATAATGTAGTATTGTTGGTAATGATTGCTGCCGCTTCATTATGTTATATGACAATCCTTTATCAAATAGACTATAAATGGGATACCATAGAAAATGTACTTTCATATTCAGCCAAACGCTTTTTATTTTGTTTCATACCTTTAGTATGGTTTTATAGTCTAACAAATTACTGGGCAGTAAGTGCCTTAACAAAACTTGATCAATATATATCTTATCATTCCATTTCTAAAAAAAATAGACCTGTCAGGTAGGGTGAAGACACTGTTGCTAGTCTTAACTTAAGAAATTGAAAAACAAGCAATCATCTTCTTACCGGTTAGCTGTCGACAAGTAGCCTACGATATTAAAATGAATAAGAGAAGTACAAACCACCGCCCTGTTCATTAAAGGTCGGGGCAACCACCATATTCCGGGCAGCTTTACTGTTCAGCTTGCGGGCTATTGCGTTGCGGAGAGGGAAATAAGCTAAATAAGATAATTCGACGGAAAGGATACCGAAACCGGCACCCGCTATTACATCTGCTACCCAATGCCGGTTATTGTACAAACGGGAACCGGCTACAAACAAAGCTATCGCATATCCTGAATAAGCCAGTACGGGGCTACTATCCTTAAACTCTTTATAGGCCATATGTGCCCCCAGGAATGCATTAGCCGTATGTCCCGAAGGAAAAGAATACGGACCGCCATCCGGACGTGTCTCCTTTACCGTATATTTTAAAGTACGTGTCATAACAGCATTCATCCCTTCCGCCAAAGTCACAAGCATCAGTTGATCCACCCAGTTATGTTTCTCCTTCCCCATCAGGTCGCAGACAAATACCCATCCGAGCATCCCCCATTCCAGATAGTCGTCCGCCCGTATCTTTTTCACATCGCTTTTCCGGGAGAAAAGATGAAAGTCATTCATCCCGTCGATAGCCGTTCCTACCGTCCCGACTGTAATCAGGGAAGCCGGAAGTATCAGATGCTTCGCATTGAATTTATATTCGATAACAGGCATTTTCTGTTTCAGGCTGTCAGACTGTACGACTCCATCCTGTGCCTTGACAGGCAATAAACAGACTATCATTAAAAACATGGAAATATAAAAGGAGGTTCTCATTCCTGCAGACTTTATCTTTTATTCAGGTCACAAAGAAACAAAAAATAACTTATCTTTGTTTCTATATAGAACGATATCCGTTTATAAACAAATTAAAATCATTCATTCCGATGAAAAAAGCTTACAACGGGCTTATCCTATCAGCCCTGATCATTTGTGCAGGACTTCTTTCTTCCTGCGGACAACAAAAAGCAAAACAAGTATCCGGTACAGAACAAGACTCTACCGAAATGGTTGGAAATGACAAAGACGAACATGGCTGTATCGCCTCTGCTGGTTATACATGGTCGGAAGTACAACAGAACTGCATCCGCCTATTCGAGTCCGGCATACGCCTCGAGGCTGTCGACGGCAAATCATCCGCTTATCTGGTATTCAGTTCCGATTCACTAAAAGCAGAATTATTCTTTTCGAACGATGCTCCCAATGAAATACTCGACCGGCGCTCACTTCCGGCCGGCGATTATGCCTGGAATATAGAAGATGACGATACAAAAAATGTACGCCGGGTCGACGGTGTATGGACGATCAGCCAGCGGGGTAAAGAAATCTATCGTCAGAACAAGAAAGATGCCGACAATTCATTAGGTGACATTCAGACACAAACTTATGAAGGCGTTTTGCCTTGTGCCGACTGTCCGGGCATCCGTTACGACCTGACTATCCGCAGCCGCGAGAAAAGCGGAGAAGGAACTTTCTCTCTCTCACAGACATACCTGGAAGCAGAAGACGGTAAAGATGCAACATTCGTCACAAACGGAAAATGCATCACCCTACAGGATATACCGGGAGAAAAGAATGTAACCGTATGGCAACTGGTTTCCGACAACGGGGATGAAGTGATGAATTTCCTTTGTGAAAACGATTCGACAATCACACTGATCGGCGATGATTTCAAGAAAGCGGAAACAGAACTGAACTACAGTTTGAAAAAAGTACAGAAGTAGCAGAGACAAGTTCTCCGGCCAAACATTACTTTTTTAAGGCAATCACAAAAAACAGTACCGCCATACCAAACGGATTCCATCCTTGGTCTATAAAATAAAGACTGGTCTTTTGAAATGTTAAGACCTGAGTTTTGATTTCAAAATAAGGGACTTTCATTTTTAAAAGACCAGTCTTTTTTTCCAGATCCTACCCTTTCATCCTTTCTTCTGCTCTGCACATTGTTTTTCAAACGATTGAAATAGATGACTGCTGAAACATCATTCAATTATTCGTTTTTTACATTTAAGATTCAAGAATATATTTATCTTTGCGGATTAAGGACCTTCTGAAAATTATGGGTTATGGCGTACGATGAAAACACATTGGCAGGAATGAAACAGTTTTTGAAACTTCTTCCTGATACAATTTTAATAGTTAACAAAGAGGGGATAATTGAAGATCTGCTCAATTATCAGCCCGAAATATCTCTGTCTCTCACGCCACAACAACAGAAAGGGCAAACCATCCAGGATTTATTCCACTATAAGAATTTAAAGGGAGACTCCGGCAATAAACTGCTGAACGCCTTTCTGGATACGATGCAAACACGTAAACCGAACACCATTCATTACGAAGTGGAGAATGACGGTCACACAGGTTATGCGGAAGGGTATATAATTCCTTTTGAAGACCATACTTTCGGTATCTTCCGGAATATGACCCGACGGATGGAGACTCAACTTGAGATCATCAATGAGAAGAACAAACTGTCGATGGCTTTAAAAGCCGGAAATCTATCTGTATGGTCTTATCTCCCCGATACCGATTCTTTTGACCTGGCCGATGAGAATACAGTGCCGCAACCAGGAATGAAATTATGGGATGTAACCAAGCAACTCATTCCGGAAGACAGGGAACGCCATGTCAGGCTAGTCACCGATATCGTTAATGAAAAGCATAAACAAAGTACCGAACAATTCCGCCTGCTGACTCCCGAAGGACAAATCAGGTGGTACGAGATCTACTCGATGGGTATTCACGGAGAAGATGGGAAAATTGACCGCCTGATCGGAACCCAGAAAGATATTACCGACCAGAAAAACAAAGTACAGGAACTTATCGAAAATCGCCAGCAACGTGATCTGCTCCTGCAGATTACCAATATGATCATTTGGGAATACGATCGTAAAACAGATATCTGCACTTCTATCAGAGAATCTTTATTTTTCGATCATAATACGACGCTAAAGGATATTTATGAAACAGTGGCTCCCGAACATCAGAAGATGTATTTAAAGGCATATGATGATATTCTGAACAAACGATCAGAATTAATGAATATTCAGTTCCGGGTAAAAGAGCTGAACGGTCCGTACCGATGGGTCAGGCTGATCGCTAAAGTATCCAAATATGATAAGGATGGAAATGTTCATAAACTGATCGGGACACGTGAAGATATAACGGAAGAGATAGAGCGGGAACAAAGGTTGCGCAACTATATACAACGTAGCGAACTGGCAATCCAGGCCGCCAATATTATACAATGGGACCTGGATATCAAGACACAGGAATATACCCGGCTGTATCCTGATCCGGTCGCTCCCGGAAACTTCATCCGGGGATCGTTCAATTTCACGGTTCATCCGGACGACCGTCTTATTTTACAACAGGAACAGGATAAACGTATCCGCGAATGTAAAGGATACAGCAACCTGCATTTACGGATCATGCTGGATGGAGACACGGATTACCGCTGGACAAATACCTTCTCCGTTCCGCTGGAATATTATCCCGACGGAAGTATTAAAAGCGTAACGGGTCTTCTGATCGATATCACACATATCGAAAAGGTAGAGGAAGGTAACCGGATGAAAATGGCTTTCCTCGCCAATATGAGCCACGAAATACGAACGCCCCTGAATGCTATCGTCGGTTTTTCGCAGCTTTTAGCCCAGACCGATGAGCATGAAGACAAAGAAGAATTCGTCCGGATCATTGAAGAGAACAACGACCTGCTATTACAAATCATCAATGATATACTCGACATTTCCAAAATTGATGCGGGGAAGATGACTTTCAACTACAGCGATTTTGATATTACGGAAATAATAACAGACCTGAAGCAGGTTTATAATTCCCATTTATCACCGAAAGTAAAGTTTATCTGTAATCTGCCTTATAAAAAATACATGATCCGCTCCGAAAAGAACAGACTGATACAGGTAATAACCAACTTGCTGAACAATGCAGTCAAGTTCACCTCGGAAGGATCGATCACAATCGGTTATGAAATAATTCCGAAGGGATTGTCTTTCTATGTTTCCGACACTGGAAAAGGGATCGACAAAGAAAATCTAAAACATGTTTTTGAACGTTTCGCCAAATTCGACAAATTTGTACCCGGCACCGGACTCGGACTCTCCATTTGCCAGATGATCGTGAATAAACTGGGAGGTGAAATATCTGTTGAATCTGAATTCGGAAAAGGTAGTACGTTCCGGTTTACGATAGCGTGCGAAGCGGCTCAGATATAAAACAAGAATTATTTACTGCTCAACAAAACAGTATTGAACGATTGTGGCTTGACCGGCACTGCTATAGTACGATTCCCCATTTTTATAACGGGCTTCCTCCCGGTCGTCTCCGGATTATGGATAATCAATACATAGCTGCCATCCGGATTACGAAATGCCATCATATCGGTAAACTCTCCCGAAACAGGTAAAAATCGGGCTCCCGGCAGGACATAATGGCTGGTATGTTTCATCAGGTAATATTCATAGGTATATTTATACTTACGGGTATTTTTATCGACTGTAACCAATGAATTCTGCCTCCATCCCCATCTGCTAAGCCCACCTTCTTCAAGGGAGATATTCCAATATTCATATACATTGGTCCCGTTGTTCAGATAATGTTTCAACAGATTCCACGAATAGGTACAACCATCCCAGTCGTTCCTGCCGTCCCCACATTCCTGTTCAGTCTGGTAAATTTTCAGGTTCGAATAACGTTTATGAATATCTCCGACAGCCTTCTTTCCTGCCCACTGAAAACCGATACCTGAAATATAGTTCCGGCTTAACGGGTCTGTAAGCAATGTATCGACCAAAACCGGATTCGGGCGTTCCATCGTTCCAAACATCAGACCGACACCTACTTCCTGCATAGTCGGCCCTAAATATCTGCCGACAAACGTAGCCAAACCCGAAGCCAGCCACGTACAACTGGGGAAAGGCTGACAAGAATTGAATTCATTCTGCGGCATCACCATAAATATCCGAATGCCTTCCTTGCGATAGGCTTCAATGAACTTTTTAAAATAAAGGGCATAAGACTTAAAATAGGTATCTTCCTGAATGAACATATTCATTCCTTCACGGCGAATCTGTTCAGGTTGGATCCCGTTCTGTCCGATATTATCGAAAAATGTCGTATCCAGTGGCTGGCAGGCATAATGTTTGTTATCTTTCATCCAGACCGGAGGACTCCAGGGAGAAGCCCACAATTGTATATCCGGATTCTGTTTTAAAGCTGATTTAATAAATGGGATCAGTGTTTCCCGATCGTTATCGATAGTGAAATGATTCATTTCAAAGTCACCGTCAGTCTCATTATAGGAATACCAGTCTCTCGAAAAATCATTGGCTCCGACAGGCATCCGGCAAATCGTGAAATTAGCTCCGACACCAGGAGTAAACAACTCCTGCATGATGGCGTTACGATCAGATTCACTCAACAAAGTCAAAGAAGTCCATCCCAATTCGTTAAAACAAGCCCCGAAACCTTCTATTGTTTGTTGCGGACTGGCAATATCGACTTCGGCATCCGTTCGTCCACTGCTGACAAACTCAATGTTATTGACATCCTGTGCCTGCCATGAAACATCGGGAGTTGTCATAACCCACTCTATAGCCCCTTTATTTCCACAAGACAACAGAAGGGAAAAAGTACAAATACTCAATAAATATTTTTTCATATGCTAATTATTATAGTACAAATTATTTAATTGATTCAAAACAATAGGTTCTGCCACCGGATACAAGCTTCTCTTCATCCCCTAATCTGATCTTTGCCGTCATCCCGAAAGGAATGCTAAATGTATATTCCACACAGCCATTTTCTTTTTTGATCCAGGCACTTTCCACTCTGCCCAAAGGAGTTTCCATCGCTGCTTTGCACCAGGATAAACGCTCAACAGGACAGGGAGCAATAAGAATAGTATCACAACCCGCTGACAATTCCTTTATCCCTGCCAGACTTTTGAAAAAGAAAGCTGAAATACCTGTATATGAAGTATGGATTACGGTTGAGTTGGGACAATCTATTTCCCACATTTCCGGCAGAGTAGTGCAACCCTTCTCTATAAAGTAACCATATCCGGGATAAGTCGTTTTCTGAAGTATTCCATCCATGATTTGAATACTTTCCGGTTCATCCAACACTGTTTTATAAAACGGATAACGTCCGAAACTACCGACATTAAGAAATCCTTGCCTAACTAACAGATCGTTCAGATATTTCCTGACGCTTTCTTTCAATTCGTCAGGAACAATACCGGCATAAAGTGCGAATGAGGTACGAACCTGATCTCCGTTCTGATAGCTTCCTGTTTCCGGATCATAATAGGTACGGTGTAAAGCCTGACGAAGAGCCTGAAGTTTTTTCGTATTCACCTCGATTTCTTCGTCTTTCTGAAGTACCTCCGCTATTCTGAGCATAAGGTCCAGGGTCATAACATAAGCACAGTTATTAAAAAAGAGAGCTTCTTCCGTTTCGGCATATTCAAATACCGGACCCGGACTCACCCAGTCTCCCAGGAAATAGCCGTGTGAGGCATAACGTGTCAACATATCCTCTTTGACATAATTATTCAAAAAGCCCAGCCATTTTTGTCCTACCGGATAAGCCATTTCCAATATTCTCTTATCCCCATATATCCGGAAATGCTCCCAGGCTGTATTCAATATGGCAGTACCGTTCAGAACACAACCATACATTACACTTATCTGGGGAGCTACATTATTTATATAACCGTCTTCCGATTGCACATCAGCCCAGTCACGGACATTCTTAATATAGTAGGCCGATGAATTAAAACAGGGAAGACCAAGTCCCCACATCGTTTGGTATGCACCTTCCGGACCGTATCCTAGCCGTTCCCGGTTGGGACAGTCAACAACAACGCCCTCTGTATGACACATCTGATAAGTATATCTATCGAGTTCAAACAGCCGGTTATAAAGACTGTCGGAACATTCGAACGAAGCTGTAACCTCCGGAGCGGAAGAGATAGCCAATCCCTTTATATGTTGTAGTTTCGGAGCCTCCCTCAACCCTTTAAAATGAATATATCTACCGCCAAAGATATTGAAACGGTTCCTGAATGTTTCGCCTGCTTCTCCACGGGCAATATATATTTGCTTTTGCCTCTGTTCTTCAATCACCTTATTACCGATCCCATAAGTTGCCTGAACTAACTCCGGGGCAGTATCACGCATGGATATCATTATTTCAACCGTATCTCCTTTATTCAACTTTTCAAACCCTGCTTCCAGAAATCCGGTAAACTCTTTCCCCATATCTACCCGATAAATAATCTCTCGCGAAGAATCCCGTTCGGACGGAACTACAATCTCTGATAGGATCTTTGCAGGAATCGTATCGATAATCCTGGAGGGTTCTGTCATTTGGGAAGACAGAACAGGTTCATTGAATTGTTGCTTCTCCGAAGCTTTTTCCCACCGGCTATCGTCAAAACCGGAATCTTTCCATTGTTCCGTATATTTTCTTCCATCGACCAGCTCTCCTCCCATATCCATAAAGTCGAAACGTCCTGCATTTCTGCTATAGCTTTCAGAACAGACCCATGTCGAATCAGAAAAGAGTGAAAAGTGCTTCTCATTCCCATAAACCTGCACAAGGATTCCCTGTCCCGGTCCCGATGCAAAATAATTATTCATACTCCAACCCGGTCCATAATTAATGGCAATGACATTATCGCCCTTTCGAACCAATTTACTAATGTCATAGGTAACATACAATACTCGTTTATCTAACCGGGAAACAGCGGGAGCCAGTACTCTGTCATCTGCCTTTTCACCATTTACATACAGTTCATGATATCCCAAAGAGGCTATATAAGCATAAATATTTCCGGATATCTCTTTCGGTAAAGTAAAGTTTTTCCTGAACCAGACATGGCTTTCTTTGGATGCAGTAGGATGAGTTATCCATGTTCCTTTCCAATCTTCTTTCAATAATCCGGTAGAAAAATGAGCTGGCTCACTCCATACACAGGATAAGGAATCTTTATTATAAATCCCGACTTTCCAATAATAATCGGTTGATGACGCGATCAGACTATCCGGGATGAAACAAAACTGATCAGTATCTTTAACGATGCCGCTATCCCAGATTCCACGTTCGTTTTGAAGTATATCTTCCCGGACGTCAGATACGACCACCCTATAGGCTGTTTGTTTTCCCTGTCCGTCTTTATCTGTGATCTTCCAGCTTAGTCGCGGGGAAAATCCGTTGAAATGAAGGGATTGTTCACGACAGTAAGGATCGTCTATACCCAGAGGTTCTTTCATGTATTCACATCTTAAATCGTAAACAGATAAGATATCCTGATAATGAATCACCACCGGTCCCAATAATCCTGCGGGCAAAAGAGGTGAATCTTTATTGAAATAGTACCAGGGGATAAAGGATTTGCGTTCCTTGACCGGACGCGGCTCACCTTTAACGAACCATTCAGGCAATCCAGTCATGGCACGCAATCCCTGGTTTTTATCTGTCCATTCAAAATCTTCCGGATATTGTTCATCGCCTATCAGGCGGTTTACCCAGGTATTGGTTACAGCTATTTTAAGCACGTTTCTCCCGGCTTTCAGAAAAGGACCGATTTCTGTCCTGAAAGGAGGAAGCCACAAAACACCTGCATCTTTACCGTTAATTTCCAGTTCGGCAAGATCGTACAACTGTCCTAAATCCAGAACTATCCGTTTATTATTTCTGAGGTCTGAAGCCTTTATGTCTATCATCTTTTCATAAACAGCCGTACCCGAAAAATACCTGACAGCCTCTTTTTTCTGCTTACTAAAATCAACCAACCCGGTAAATTCTTCCTCGAATGGTTCTTCACCCGTTTTCGGATAGAAGGTGACTGCCCATTTTCCATCGACAGAGACCGGAGTTTCTTCCAGTATGTCTATTTCCGGTCGTTTCTCATAACGCGTTTTTTGTCTTGGAAAAACAACAAACACAGATTCATCTTTCCCCAGTGTAAGTGCCACCTTTGTTTTTTCATTTTCCTGTATCCAACGGCTCGTTTTGCTGATAGTTCCCCGATAAGCATCCCAAAGTTCCGGGATACGGCCGGTCACCGGAAATTCATAAGTCTTCATTCCCTGATTGTCTTGGCTACGGACAAAAAATATCTCTACCTCCGGAGTACTACGATGCAAAACACTATCGTTACGTGAAATGAAAGAGCCTTGCTGTAAAAGCATCTGACACCTGGTCAGATAAGTAAAAAAGGCTTTACCCGGTTTAAGCCAAGTCAGGTTACGGCTGAAATGTGTTCCGTAATGTGCAAAACTCCAACCGGGCTGTAACTCATCCCCAAAAGGATTATGTGCCCATGAATGCAAAAAATATAGATTTGCTCCAAATGAAAATCCCATATCGGCAGAGCGTTTCAGCATGGCCGGTGTTTCTGTAAAAGTACAGGTTGCTTCCATTCCGGTAAAAGCCTCAGCCCCAATAATACGTTTATTATTTTTTGCAGCGGCTTCTGCCATTATCCCCTCTCCTATGATACTTCTGTCGTGAACCCAAAACTCCGTAACAGGAATATCCGGTATTGCGACACCTTCAGTCATATCAAAACGTGCTCCTCTCCAACTACTGTATGGTTCCCAGCAAAGCAGGAAACCGGCATTGTTCACCATTTCTTTTCCTAGTCGCCAGCAATCCTGATATAAACGATTGATAACCTCTGCATAATCTTTGAGGAACAGTTCACTCTCCGTAACCGGTTTTCCTTCAAGAGTACGAATCCCATGGGTATCAAAATCCAGGATGCTATCTCCTCGCTCATAAGCTAAAATTATTTGAGGAACGGGATCATAACCTTTCATACGGATAAAATCAGACCGGAAATTAGATGACCAGTTTTGTTCTCCCGCCTCATAGCTGTCTATCCAGATATAGTTAAAGGTATTACCGATATATTCACTGAACTGGTCTTTTAAAGGGGTCAGTACATTATTCCAATGCTTGATGGTAGCCTCCAGATCCATTTTATCAACTTCAAATGAATAATCCGCAACATCTTCAGGTGCCGGATGAGAACGGACCATTGTCGGATAATGTCCAAAACGGTAAACAGCCCATTCACCAGGAGGTACCTGCCAATCCAAAAGACCATTGGCAAAATGTTCCGAAATATCCAATACATCACTTGATAGAATTTCTTTACCGACAGGAACAGCCATCACCGCCACATCCTTAAAATAACCGGCAACCTCCGTTCCTTCTTTTGGATTAGGAAGCTCAACCCGCACTTCTTTTTCTCCTCTTATTCTCGTTTTACTAAAAGCAACCGCCTGCATTCCCTCTTCTGGAGATATCCACGGTCCTCCCGTAACCGACCAGCCCGGAGAATTATGCAGTCCGACTTTCATATTCAACTTTCTGGCTTCATTTAACGAATGTTTAAAGGCATCCCAATAAGCCGTACTGCGATAAGTCTGCTCCGGCCAGGGATTTTGTTTCGTATCAAGCCAGGAAGGGGCATTGAAGATTATGACCCCTTCAATACCAGCATCTTTCATTGCCCTGAGATCTTTAGTCATTCCTTCCTTTGAGAAGTTAGAACCCAGCCAATGCCACCAGGCATAAGGCTTATACACATCGGAAGGTGTCATGAACTGGTGTGCCAGGCTTTGTAAAGTTTCAGGGCTATATCCCATCTTCCCGGCTTTTATCTGTGCCGTCAGAACAGAAAAAGTACACATGACAAGTAACAGAACGGCCAGTTGCTTTCTCATTTTATCGACTATTTTCTTTAATACTTTCTTTGACCAATCGGACAGGTCCCAATAATCCAGCCGAATACAGTGGGGAATCTTTTCTGTAATAATACCATACATTAAACGTCTTTCTCCCTTTTGACGGTCTCTGTTTATCATTCAGGAACCAATCGGGAAAAGCCTTCATTGCACGTCCTTCCTCACTTCTGTCCTGCCCCCATTCAAAGTCGGCAGGATACTGTTCATCTCCAATCAGGCGATTCGCCCAGTTATTCGTTATGCAAACGACCAGTTTGTTCGTTCCAGCCTTCAAATAAGGAGAAATATCCGTTTTATAAGGCGGCATCCATAGGACTCCGGCATTTTTCCCGTTAATCTCCAACTCCGCAATATCGTATAATTCACCCAAATCAAGTACGATCCGCTTATCAGCTTTCAAATCAGCAGGAGCCATATAGATTGTCTTTTCATATCTGGCCGTACCAGAGAAGTATTTCAAAGCCTCATCCTCCTGTTTGCTCCAATCAACCAAAGACGGGAATTTACGTTTAAAAGAATTTTCCAGTTTCGGTAGAAAAGTAACATTCCATGGCCCGTCAATCAACGTTTGAGTTTCTCCTACCACTTCTATTTCAGGTAATACATTATACTTTCCTCCTATATATGGAAAAACAACAAACATAGACTCATCCTTTCCCAGATTCAAATCCACATAAACCGAATCGCCCTCCTGCCGCCATTTTGAAGTATGTCGTATCGTTCCACAATAGGCATCCCATAATTCAGGCACCCGGTCTTTGACAGGGAAGCTATAGGTCTTTTCTACTTTATCATGACTATTAATTACAAAAAAGATTTCAGCCTCCGGTATCCGTCGATGTGTAGAATGTTCTTTTGAAGGGATATAATCTCCTTGCTGCAACAACATCTGGCAACGGGCCATATAAGTAAAAAAGGCTTTTCCCGGTTTATACCATGTCTGAAAACGGCTAAAATGAGTACCCCACCATCCCATACCCATCCCCGGCTGGTATTTATCATCGAAAGGTTGATGAACCCAATGGTGAAGAAAATAAAGATTGTAACCACTTGCATAACCTCCGTCAAGGGTATGTTTCAGAAAAGCCGGATCTTCATTATAACGACTGAATACCGGTGCTCCGGTAAAAGCTTCCGCAGCAATGATCCGTTTATTGAATTCTACGGCAGCCCTCAATATATGCAGATTCCTATATACCTCCTCTTCCGATGACCAGAACTCACCCACCGGAATGTCTGCAATCATTGCCCCTTCATATGTACTGAAGGGGCCGCCATAAGGTTCCCAGTAGAAATTAAGACCATATTTATGAAGCATTTCCCCGGCAACTCGCCAACCATTATCGGTAAATAAACGGTTTACAACATCATCATAATCCTTTAGGAAAAGTTGAATATCCGGGATATCACTTTCGAATTTAGGACTATGCCAGGCACTGAAATGGTATTCCAGTTCTTTTTTATTCTTATATTGATAGATAGCTATCCAGGGTATCGGATCATATCCCTTGAGACGGATAAACTCTTTACGAAATCCGGATGTCCAGTTCTGGTAACCAGACTCATAACTGTCAACCCATATATATGTAAATGTATTTCCAAAATATTCTCCTATATGTTTTTTAAGAGGGTCCAATAGCTGTTGCCAGTGATATTCATTGTCTTCCTGACTCATCTTATCGACTTCCCATGCTTTGCCGATAATATCATCCGGAAGCGGATGAGGATGCGCCATTGTAGGAGCATATCCGTACCGGTAAATCACCCATTTTCCCGTCGGAGCCTGCCATCTCAAATGTCCGTCGGCATCCATACAGTCTGATATTTCAAGTACATTATTTACAGACGGGGTATCCATATCCGGTACGGCAATGACTGTAACATCCCAATATTTTGTTGCTTTCCACGGCTTATAGTCCGGAGTATATTTAGAATCATATCCCGTAAATTCGGGTAACTCGGGTTGTGGTAATACGATATCCAGCATCTTCCCTCCCTCTGCTATCGTTTTACTACTCACTAAAGCTTTCATTCCCCTTTCTTCTGTGATCCACGGACCTCCTGTCGTGGAATAACCCGGCGTACCATGAAGCCCGATTTTCAGGCCAAGCCTCCTGGCTTCTTTCATTGTATGCTTCATGGCATCCCAATAAGCTTCGCTCCTGAAAGTCTGACCCGGCCAGGGATTATTTTCCATCGGGAAATGAGATTCCTGAACAGATGATGCGATATTGAAAATAGTGGCACCACCGATCCCGGCTTCTTTCATTGCTTCCAGGTCTTTGGTAATACCTTCTTTACTGAAGTTACTACCCAGCCAGTGCCACCACACATGAGGTCGATACTCTTCCCTCGGTATCTGAAAGTTTTTAGCCAAAGATTGTAAGGTCTCCGGAGAATAGCTTTGACCGAATAACAAAACAGGACACAGAGATAATATCAATACAAATTGTTTCGTGAAAATAAATATATTCCTGCTTTTCATGGTTTACAGATGTTTTTACTCGTTAATCTTCCTGATATTCAGGAAGAGAATGCATCAAACGTCTATCAGCCTCCGGTAATAGTATCCAACACATCCTCTTCCCTGATTCATGATCTATTATAATTAATAACCTGGATTTTGTTCCAATTTGCTATTCGCATTCATTACAGTTACAGGGATCGGAAGACGATTAAGATATTCCTTACCCGGACCGTCTGCCGTATGATCCCACCATGATTCAGTAGTAAATTTACCCCAACGTATCAGGTCGGTTCGACGTCGACCTTCACCGATAAACTCAATTAACCATTCATCCAGAAATCTGTATTCATCGAAATTGGAAGGTACCGGATTCGGATCGCCACCGGTTGTTGCGAAATAACGGGCCCGTACTTCATTGATAAGTGCAGCGGCAGCGGCCTTATCCCCTTTGCGATATTTACACTCGGCAAGCATATATTGAATTTCAGTAAAACGGATCACCGGAACATCGGGATTATAACGCAAAGAATTATCTGCTTCATTCGGTATCGGAGAAAACTTCATCAATCTTACTCCCGAATTTTCTTCTGCATAAAGTATACCTTCTTTACGTCCGTCAGGATAGCGGGGTTTGGATTCATTTTCCGGTGTAGCTGGATCATCCGGAATATCCGGCCCCAGTTGGGCAACCTGATCCACCATCGCAATAATATCTCCTTTAGGATATTCACGAGTACCGTCAGCAGTACAAGCTTTTCCTGTCTGCGGATTGATCAGTTGTCCATGCAGAAACATCCCTTCATACTGACCACCACCAAGATACAGATAGTTCTTTTTACGAACATCCGTATTCTCAAATTTCTCATAAGGACTGCCTAATTTAAATGGTCCACCCAGATTTCCTCTTTCCGTTATATAATTCTTTCCGTTAATATCCAAAGACGGGACAAGACAGACACCATTCCATGACATACATTGTGGATTATCGAGATAAATCCAGGTATTATAATGGGTAGAATATTCCGGTCTACCGGCGCTGATCTGACGCTTACCGTTTTCGCTGGGTATTACCCACATTAGCTCTGGACATATTTCATTACTAAAACCAAATATATCCCTATAATCCTGAGCTAGTTCATAATGACCGTAATTTCCATTTTTAATGTTATTACAAACCTTTTCGCATTCAGAATACATATCTTTTCCTATATATGGTTCTGCATTAAAATAAAGTCGAGCAAGCAGGGCTGCTGCCGTTCCCTGAGAAATATATCCCTGCTCCGCATCTCCTGCCTGCTTTTTCGGTAAAGACGGAATTGCCTCCAGTATTAATTTTTCAATGAAATCGAATGTTTCCTGATCTGTAGAACGAGGTTGTAACTCTCCCTGATTGGAGGTATATATCGGTACACCGCCAAAATGGTCCAGCCCCACCAGATAAAAATATCCTACCAATACATTGAGTTGGTTGATCATAGACTCACGTGTTCCTGCCGGAAAACCCAATGCATCAAAATCGACATTTTTATCAATATCCTCAATTGCACTCCATACCTGAGCAACACCTATCGAGAAGCCATTCCAGGCATTTTCCCAATAACCGTCTGTAGCAGGTGTATATTTATGAAAATAGTGATTTACATAGAACCCTCCGTCATACCAGTCGCCATTACGGCTAGGCATAATCAATTCATCGCACGACAAGGTACTTGTAGCAGTAAAGGAACTGAGAGGAACATTTCCCAACTGACTGGCCCAATGTGTAAAAGGACGGGAAAAGCGTTGGTACACTTTCTCCTGACTGTCGAAGAAATTATCCGGCGATACCTGTGAATAATATTCAGGCTCAATGCTACAACTCTGATACCCCGTCATCAAAGTAATAACCCCTATAAATGTGATAAGTATTTTTTTCATGATTCAGACAATTTAAAAGTTTAATTGAACACCTAATGTAAATGTACGAGTCTGTGGATAAACCACTCGTTCAATACCACCTTCCCAACCGGTGATGTCTACTTCAGGATTCAAACCACTGTATTTAGTCAAGGTCCACAAATTGTTTCCTGTCAGATAGATCTTTGCAGAATCCAATAACTTCAGATATTTCTTTGTTTTCAGAAGATAACCGACTGTGATATTCTGGATCTTCAAAAATGTACCGTCCTCCAGAAAATAATCACTTTCGAGTGTCTGTCCTTTAATGTGGGCATTCTTTGTGTAAGCTACGAGTAACTGGTTACGAAAAGCACCGGGTAAACCGCCGACCGTACCCATTGTATGCTCGATCTCATTATAAATATCAAAATTTATCCAACTTGTAAGAGTCATGCCAAATGACCAGTTTTTATATTGAAGATCATGTGTCCATCCTAAAACAACCTTCGGCATATAGTTGCCCATATACTGCTTATCTTCCAAACGTTTTCCATCTACCTCCGGAACAAAAACTTCTCCATTCGCATTATATGCCTGGAAACGGCCTGCATCATCGAATCCTGCAAATTTATACAGATAAAAAGCCCCTACCTGAGCATTCTCTTCCAAACGATGTACATCACCGGCACGACCTACATAACCTCCTAAAAGATAATTTGATTCGCCCCACATAGAACCGACCTTTGTCGAGTTATGACTCAAATTGATTTTTGTATTATATGACCAGTCTTTGTTTTTATATATCTCAGCACCCACTTCGATCTCCCAACCCTTATTTTCCAGCGTGCCGATATTCTTATACATATTATCTATTGTATAAGGAGGAGTAGGAACCTTCACATTATAAATTAATCCCTTTACATTACGGCGGTAAATATCAATCTTGCCATAAAGGCGATGATTGAGAAATTCGTAATCGAGCCCAACATTCCATTCATGTTTTTCTTCCCAACCCAGATCCGAGTTGATATTGTTGGTAATACCATAGGCATATGCCCAATTATTACTCGGTAACAGCCAATAAGAATCGGCACCATACATCGTTGCTGCATAATCGGCAGAAAAACCTTCATTACCTGTAACACCATAAGCTACCCGAAGTTTTAAGTCATCAATAAATTTGAGATTCTTCATAAAACTCTCATTCGATAAGCGCCATGCACCTGATAACTGCCAAAAATTACCCCAGCGGTTATTCTCTGCAAATTTAGAAGAACCTTCACGACGCATGGTCGCCGATGCAATATAAGTATCTTTATAAGAGTAGTGTATACGTCCGAAATAAGCCATCAGGCGTTCCGTAATCTGTTTTCTTGATTGCATTTCTGCTTTAGGGTCAGATATGGACGGATTATTCAAATAGGTACCGTTCCCTATATCCCACATTTTTACACCATCGACAGCAAAACCATAATTCTTTGCACGGAACATTTCACCATTCTGTTCAAAATAACTAAAACCGACAGACGCATTAATGGAATGATCCCCCAAAGAACGTACAAAAGAAAAATAACCATCAGAATTTAACAAATCAGTTTTACTAAACTGTATTTCAGCTGTTCCTTTTCCACTGCGGTTCTGGTATTCTGTAACCGTTGCAGTAGATGGTGCATAATATTGCCACTCATACTGATGATTCTCATAACCAAAAGTTTGATGATAGGTCAAACCTTCCACAGGAAGGACATTCAGCACCAGTTCGACATCCGGACGGAACCATTTTTCCAATCCCTGATTAGTAACCAATCCTGCATCTATAATCGTATTGGGATCATCCAATCCATTTTGTGAATCCCAAAGGGAAGGATCATAAGGTGAACGAGTCGGGTTGACAGATAAGAACGTACCTATCGCAGGCTGTGTCGGGGGATAAGATGTTGTACAATTATCAGGATCGACCTGGTCGGGATTAGCCTGATTGCGTTTTGCCTGACGATAGTCCACATGCATATTCACATCCACCCATCCATCCAACAATTTGAAATTACCGTTAAGACGCCCTCCCAGGTCTTTCCGGTTATCTCCCATCAATACACCACGATTATCTTCATACATAGCAGTCGCATAGATCCTTGCATCTCGCGATCCTCCTTGCAGGGTTATTACGTGACGGTTGGAGGTAGGATTGTCATTCATTCCCTCATCCCACCAATCGATATCGTAACCATAATCGACTGCACCCGGTTTATTTTCCAGATATTCCCGGGCATTCATTAAACGAGGCTTACCAAAATCTTGTTTGAAAGTGACTTCACCAGTATAAGAAAGTTTCATTTTCCCTTCTTTGGCCTGTTTCGTTGTAATCAGAATCACACCTCCGGTAGCACGGGTTCCGTAAATAGCACCTGCTGCCGCATCTTTCAAAATATCGATCGACTGAATATCCTCCTGTACGACTGAACGTATATCACCGCCGGGCATACCATCGATCACAACCAACGGAGCACGTGATGTATTCACTGAAGCCATACCACGCAACTGCAAGGAAGTTGATGTATTAGGACTCGGTGTTTCCTGAATCACCAAACTGCTGACTTTCCCTTTCATGGCATTCATAATAGTAGAGCCACCGACTCCCTGCGTAAGTTCACCTGCAGAAATTGAAGTAATAGAATTGGTTACCTGCTTTTTATCGAGTGTACCATAGCCTATCACAACAACTTCGTCCAAGCCGATCGAAGTCGTTTTCAACTGAACATTCATTGTAGAACTAGCCTCTAGAGTCAAGGGCTCATATCCTACATAAGAAAAAGTAATTTTTTCCCGAGGGTTAGCATTAACGGAAAAACGTCCGTCTGCGTCTGTAACCGTACCTTTTTGGGAAGAAATAACGACAGTGACGCCAATCAACGGCTCGCCCTTCTCATCTGTTACAACTCCCTTGACCAAAATTCCTTGTTGCTGACCACTATTCTCCACTAAGTCCAGACTCGCTCCGGTGGCTTCCATATGGTTTTCTGCATAAGTTGCAGATGTACCTAGTAAGGTCATTGCCAATACGATTTTTAATACTAGTTTTTTCATATACACAGATTTAATAATTAATAATACATAAGGATTATCTCGACAAGCATTTTCTGCTAATCGTTTACAGGATCTTTGTTTTTCACAACATACTAGTTTTAAGATTACATTTCAAACTTCAAAGTCCACATATACTTACATGGATCATTTTTTTCATTTTGTAGTTCTTCCGGAATATTGATCTTCATTCCTTTATCCGAAACGGTCCATTCCAATTTTTTTTCATATCCCAATAAACGGACTTCACTACCAGCACCAGGTTGTACCGAGGAGATCGTTATTACATCAGAAGACAAATCATTAATAAAGGCATAAACGCGTTTTCCATCTTTACTTTGTGTAAAACGGATATCCCCTTCTTTCCAAATATCACGAGCTCGTGTATCATAAATACCTTCTCCGTTAACTGTGAGCCAACGGCCGGTTTCTTCAAGTTGTTCAACGGCTTTTGGATGAAACTTACCGTTTCCATCCGGACCAATTCCTACCATAAAACTTCCCCCTTTGGCAACTGCGTCAATCAAATTATCAATGATCCATTTTGCCCCTTTGTAATTATCGCCATTCCTATCATAAGAAAAAGAAGATGCTAACGGATAAATCACCATCCAGGGCATACCTGTATTCTCTTTGCTACCCGGTACAAATCCTTCCGGAGTATAATAATCACCATAATTACCTATTCCACGACTACGAATCATGATATCCGGCTGTAACTGGCGGATCATTTTAATAGTTGCCTTTGTTTCTTTCCATACATCAGCTCCCAGCCACTGATCGAGACAAAGCATGTCTATCCTACCATAATTCGTCAGTAATTCACGAAGTTGTTCCCGATGACGGATTATCATCCTATCGGTTTCTTCCTTCGTACGGTCAGGCGTCATGATACAATCCGGATTAAATTTTACATTACCGTATGCCTCCGTATTATCACGAAGATCAGGGGTTGTCAACGGATGCGAATTATATGGACGAAAATCCGCATCATACCAATCCGGATGGGAAAAATATAAATCGACTTTTATGCCACGTTTATGTGCTGCATCACAAAGTTCTTTCACTACATCACGCTTGAAAGGAGTCTCCATGATACTGTAAGCTAAGTCGCATTCCTCGATTGGATTCTTAATATCCAGGTAATTCACCCGACGCTTCACTCTCGTTTTCGTATCATACATGGAAAATCCTTCGTGATGTTTTGTCGTAAAGGCAATGGCCTGCAATCCCGCACGGTGAAACAAGTCCATCCATTCTTTCGCATCGAAACCTGTCGGATTGAAAGTTTTGTAAGCTTGATTATATTCCTGTTTCTTTTCATTAGAAAGATTTATAAATCCCCAGGATTCACCATTCATTTGATAAAGGGAATAAATCCCCCAATGCAAACGGACAGAAAACTTGATATCGCGAAAAGCCTCGTGCGCCTCCTCAGAAGCATGAAGATAATCCGAGTCAGGTTCCTGTTCCACGAAACTACTTACAGCTTTCAGATGATAATCCGTTTTCGGTAGATAGATATTACGGCTTCTGTCCCGGGTAACAGCCTCTGCCTGTTCTACTATTTTACGGTCCTTACATTTACAGATCTTTTTATATCCGGCAAAATCTCTATAAAAATCCATACAATAACAGGATGCATGCACTATCGCGACTCCTTTATCATGCGCCTTTACCACCTCTTTATTATTCCAAAGAGACAATGCAATCATGGATAATACTGTATATATAAGGAGTCGTTTCATTAGATTAGAGACAAAATTTATTTTTTCAAACCGAACTTTTCATTATTTCTTAAGCAATATTTGTCTGACCCAGGTCGAATATCTATTCGACCTGGAAGGAATAGCTGTTTACAAATCCGGAACAGCTAACAGATCGGAAGAGCGTCGTGTAGGGAAAGAGTGTAGATCTCGGTGGTCGC
>OMGR01000450.1_pt1 | contig 30605 bp, 26 predicted proteins | sample 1646061 | NCBI WGS metagenome assembly OMGR01 (sample SAMN05578583, study PRJEB25193) | human gut metagenome | biome: Human Microbiome; feature: human-associated habitat; material: feces | host: Homo sapiens | place: USA:Birmingham | reverse complement strand
CCCGCTCTCTTTCTCCGTAAGAAAGAGATTTTTGTTTCTCTCCTATCGTTTTGAATTTCATTCGATTGCTCAAATTCATTCATTTTTATTTTTTGCTCATTTTTCATACTATCTCTTTCCTTTTTTTACGCACATTAACATTGCAGGCTTTTGTGGAGTTTTTGTTGATTTAATCAGGGTAAACGATAGGTTCGAGATATTTATTAATATATTTTATCAACCTGCTTTGCAGCATTTTCAAGCACTTGTTCATCTTCTCTGATATAAACAATTAATAATTTAGTGATATTAAGCTATGAAGACGTTGAAATTATTTTTAATGGCCACAAGTGTTCTGTTTACTTCTTTGACTTTTCAGTCATGTTTGGATGATAATGATGATTATCATTATGGGTATTTGATCCCGAACGCACTTGTGACGGTGAAGCCGGTTAGTGACAATTCATTTTTCCTGCAATTGGATGATTCTACTACCTTGTTGCCAGCAAACATCACCTCCTCTCCTTTTGGAGATAAAGAAGTTAGAGCACTGGTTAATTTCAGTGAAGTGAACGAGCCTAGCGAAGGATACAGTAAAGCTGTTCATATTAACTGGATCGACAGTATTCTGACAAAGCAAATAGCTCCGGATCTGGGAGTTGATAACGATTCCGTATATGGCAGCGACCCTGTTGAAATGGTTAAAGACTGGGTGACAATTGCCGAAGATGGTTATCTGACACTTCGTTTCAGAACATTATGGGGAGATCGCAGCAAAGCGCATTTCGTAAACTTATTAGTAAGCCAGGACCCTGCTAATCCTTATGAAGTGGAATTCCGCCACAATGCTTACGGAGATGTATATGGAGCAGAAGGCGACGGATTGGTTGCATTCAAATTGGATGGCCTGCCTGATACACAAGGCAAAACCGTTAAACTGAAATTGAAATGGAAATCGTTCAGCGGAGATAAATCAGCAGAATTTGATTATTGCACACGCAAGTCGACACCGGCCAATAAATCAGGAATAGGTGAAGAAAGAAGTGTATTAAATCTGAAATAAAACGGATCTATTTATTATGAGGTGGTGGACTTGATCTGCCAGAAGAATGAGGCAGTGTTGAGATTTTCAGCACTGCCTTTTTGTATATTTAAAGAATGCGTCCTTCTTTATATAGTTCCTTCTGTATGGATTCTATTAATATAGGTTTAGTCAATTTGGTTCTGTTTTCTGCCAACAGACGTAAGGCACAACGACGTATTACGTTGGAGATGGCCCCCCCCGATAGCTCATATCCGGCACATTGCCTGATCAACGCATCTGTTTTATCGAATTTCTCCTCCAACCATTCCTGTCTCAACATCTTTTTCCATAATTCAATGCGTAATTCTTCTCTTGGCATCGGAAAGTAAACGACCGACTGAAAACGACGCGAGAAGGCTTCATCTATATTTGAACGCAGATTGGTTGCCAGGATCACAATTCCCGGAAAATCTTCAATGCGTTGGAGCAGATAAGCTACTTCCTGATTAGCATGACGATCGTTGGAGGTATTGGTCGATGTGCGTTTACCGAAAAGGGCATCTGCTTCATCAAAAAAGAGAATCCAGTTCCTGTTCTCAGCAAGATCGAATACATACGCCAGATTTTTCTCGGTTTCACCGATATATTTAGAAACGATCATGGAGAGATCGATACGGTATACATCCATCTGGTTGTGTTTACCGATCAATGTAGCCGTTAGTGTTTTACCTGTCCCCGGTGGACCGTAGAAAAGGGAACGATAACCTGCCTTCAGAAAACGTCCCAACTGCCATTCATCCATAATTGTCGATTCCCACCTGATCCAGTTGTTGATCTCTTCTATCTCTACCTTTACATTATAATCGAGAACCACATCATCCCAGTTCAGTTGTGTTGTAATCCTTTTTGCCGGAAATCCCGGACTATAATCCGGTTTAAAATCTTTCTCCTGTAATATACGGCTTAATGCCTCTTCCGAAACTTCCAGTTTGCCACTCAGGAACGGTTCGCCTTTCCCCTGTTCATCCAGCCGGAGTATATTGGCAGTACGGAAACGATGTTCAGGATCGAAAAGTTTACAGACATCTTTTCTCTTTTCGAAGTTTTCTCCCGCCAGGATAAAAACCACTGTTTCGCCGGTAGGAAGGAATCCCCCATGAGACAAACCTTTCCACCCTCCGAATTCCGTATAAGGGCGATCGAAGTTTTTATTGTTCACGAACAGGATATCAAGTGCCTGTGGGCACAAATGAGGAATCAGAGCAAGCATAATGACCACTTGTTCATCGAACGAGAGAGGTCCGCTATCAATACCCAGTGTTTTCTCCAGTTTACCTCCGTCAGGACAGCTTATCTCATAAATCGATGAGACGGGACATTCCTGACGGAAATAAAGCCGGATACTAACATCCAGTACCTGGCGGAACCATTCGATATATTGCTCCATCTTTTACAGGTTTTTGATTTACATACTAGCTTTCGCCCCTAAAAGATCAGCTTCATTTTCTAATGAGATATCGTCATTGACGGCCATCCCTCCTATTTCCATAGTAGGTTGTACCCGCCCCTCAGCCTGTTGAATAACATGAGTCAGTTCATGGCCCAGCAACTGTTGGCCGGTTGATGTCTCTGGTTTGAATTGACCGGGAGCAAAATGGATATCAGTGCCTTGTGTGTAAGCCAAAGCCCCGACTTCCGGAGCTTTGGAGGATTCCGGATGAACCCTGACAGATGAGAAATCAGTCCCGAATGAATCTTCCATGCGTTGTTTTACATCATCCGGGATTCCTGTTTTGTTTTCAAATTTCCCCTGTATCAGTTCTTCTTCGTCTTCTTCCTGACGTTGAATGGCATCCATCAGTTTAGCCTGTATCAAAACCGATTCCCGGTTATCTTTCATCTGGGCGCTTTGTACAGCTTCAGCCCGAAGCACATGAGATGTGCTCTGAGGGTGTTCTATTTTTTCTATTTTCATACTTAATTCAGAATTTATCTCCATTCGACCAGCATTGGTTTTTCCTGAAAAGGATACTTTAATATCTTAAATGACCAGGGAACTGAATCTAACAAAATATCATAGGCTCGCTCTTCCACTTTTAGTATCCAGCGATCCTCACTTTCTTCCAACTTCCCTTTTCGTTTCAGAAATGCATCTTGAAATCCTCTAACGGATGTATTTCTCATTTTATCCCAATTCGTCTTAATCGCAGTTAGCATTTGATCAGCCATATCAGTTTCTGCCTGTGTTAATTCCACATTACGAGGAAGTGGTTCTGATATGGGATAATTTACAAAAACTCTGTTCAATAACAAAGATGCTTCATTGTAATCAGGCTTTTCCGAAGTCATATATTGTAATAAAAATATGGCTCGTATCTGTTTTTCTTTATTAACAAATGATCTTCGATCTTCTGCCAAATATCCTAGTCTATAAAAAAGTATAGGCAAATAAGGTGATATTAAAACCAAACCTGCATTTTGAACCTCAAAAATCTTTTCATTAAAATTTCCCATTTCCGTGTTTTTTAAATTGTTAATAAGTCGATTATTTGTTGATGTTGACAGAGCATCATCTTTATGGCTATCCGATACCCTGCCCTGAACAGTCTGTTTGTTAGTATTTATCGTATCGATGTCACCGTTCTTTATATCCTGGTGTGATCCTCCGTCCAATTTCATTTCCGTCCGAAGCTCATTTAATATCAGGAACAAACCTGGTAACAATGTTTTACCTTCAGATAATGTTTGTACCTGACTAGTAAGTATATCTATTAACGAAAGCACCTGTATATTATAACGTTGGGCTAACCCATAGATAGTCTGCCAGACGAATTGTTTACGCATGAAATAACCTCTGTTGGGATAAAGCAGATAAGCAAAAACCAGATTGTGGACTACATCACGAAAGTTCTGGCGGCTTATCTCCGGATGGCCGGTATAGGGATATAAAGCAACCAGTACATGCGTGTAGGTGTTAATAAACCCACTTTCACCCGGTTCTATCAATACAACGATCGATTCCAGCATTTTGTCCGACAACTGCCAGATCAGGCGTGTTCGAACTTTTTCATTATCTCCCAGCAAATGGATCAACTGCCTTAAGGCATCATTATCCATTTGCATTGCTTCTAAAAGTAACGTTTCCAGGTTCAGGTTTTCCGTATTTGCCAACCAGGGGAAAAAACCATATTGCAAATAGCAAGCTAATAATTCGATCCGGCTTTTAGAAACAGGGATAATTCGTATTTGTTGCGAATGACTTTCCGGATTCCTAAGAAAGTCTGAGAAAGTTTCATTTAGTTTCTCTGCCAGTATTTTGGGAAACTTATCATCGAACTCATCTTCAGGGATCACGCCTAGATCCAATGAAAGCGATTCTATCTCAATCGTTTCATCTGAAGAATCGAACCGTGATAAAACATCATCTACCACCTGTTCGAAAGAGGTACGGAAAAAAGTATCCCATCGTCCGTATAACTGACGTGCATAGGATTCATCTTCCATATTAAAATCAAATGTTACCTTACCTATCGTGATCATATTTTTCCTTTATTTTTAATAGAAAAGCTGCTAACTCTCCTGATTTTTTGTTCACTTCACCTGCAACAGACGATGCCAGAGCATCCCGCCATGAATAGTATAATTTTTCGAAAACAGTCATATCCCAGAAAGAAAGCCAGTAAATACCTATATCCAGATGGACCGGGGCCTTTTCAAGAATAAGCTGTTCTGTTTGTTTCCTGAATAAAGGATTAGCAGTGCGGGCTGTTGTCCCATTCAGAACAATGGTCATGGAAAAATCCAGGAGTAACTGCTGTCCTCTCGAAGACACCGCCTGATCATTACTTTCTCCTTCATCGTATTCTTCCTCCTCTTCTTCTGATTCTTCCAATTCGGTTTCCTGATTGATGGGAGCTAAAAGCAAGTGTTCGACTACATACATCGTTTCGCTTCTCCGGTTTAACATCAGAAGAAAACTACACAGGCAATTCGCTGCATGTATAGCTTCTTCCTTTGAAGAAAAACGTCCCAGTGAGCTCCAGTTCTTTCCGATCCCATAACGGAATAAAAGTAAATAAAATACTGAGCCGCTATCATTCAGCGGGAGCGTCAATATCTTATAATTGTCTATTTGAAATCCTTTTTGCAGAAAAGATTCAAAAATAAATCCATGCTGAAGCAAAGGAAACTGTAACCGCAGCCATTCATATTTGTCATCAGTCCATTCTCGTCTTCGTAGAGGTACGTCACACAAACGTTTCTCCTCCAGGATATCTTTTCGGTTCTGTGTCACCAAACGGTAATCCAATAGCCATCCAAGTTTACTGAAAAAGACGGAATCACCCAGCATGCTCAAATTGTAACAAGGCAAGAGATTTGCTATCGGATGCCCGTTTGCTCCGTCAAACCCGAGCAGAGTCGTAATATACAGGTCTAATCCCGACCTTCCTGAATTGGTTGTATCATAAATGTTGATGCCTTTAAAACGTCCGTACCCCCACTCAGGTACTAAAGATAAGAATCTTGTCCGGCGAGCTGTTATTTCTTCTTCCGTATCTTCGTAGATATTCAAGTTATCCAGGAAAGTAGGATTACTTTGTTCCCCATAGATCTTGTCGATCACATCCAGCCACTTCCGTTTTTCATATTTCAGGGTATGGGACCTCCCTTTTTCGGTTTCCTCCCGTTTGATTTCATCTGTCAATTCTTCCCACTTCAAAAGCGGATCATTGCTAAGAACCGGTATCCGATCTGTCGGTAGTTCGGAAGTAAGCTGCATCCATTGCCGTATATTTTCTACTTCATTTAATCCTTTGGCAACAAGAAGATCGAAAATAAGCATATAAGCTTTCAACTGCCGGGCCTGTGCTTTTCGTAAATCACTCTTATCTGGAGCAACTCCCCATTTATTGATACCATAACAATGCGGAAACTCATTTTGTACGCTGTAAAGAGTATAAATATCCCGAAAAGAACCAGCAGGTGACTTATAAAAATCGAGATTGCTTGTACGATGTTGGTCACTATAAAGATTCATCTTATACAGGTACAATTGACGGGATACCTTCTCAAAATTGAAACTGATCTCTTGTCCTGCACATACCAAACGGATCAGTACTTCCGCTTTCTTTTTAGGGAATCGGACAGCGATGTTGTTCATTATTCCTGCCCCATCCAGTTCCGGTAAATCAAGAGAACGGATTGATTTTACTCCTGCAATTTCTTTGATACGGTTATATAATTGAGAATAAACGGAAATTTGAATCGAATCAGTCAAGGAATCGTCATCGACAGTCAGGTAGTGAAGTCTGGGGCCTTCCAGTATTTCATCCAGAGAGGCTCCGTCCTGTAACAAACTTTGCAGATTACGGTAACGGATCCCTCCGGTAAACATATCTGCAGCTTCCGTATAAATCCGGGAAAGTATCTGCGACGGATCGGCTTCCGCCTCTATCTCTATCGTTCCCGCTATGGTCAGCGTATTCCAATTCACAAAATAAATTTCGTGCAGAGACTCACAAAGGTTCCGGTTCTGGTGGAACAATGATTGGATCTTTTGTTTCAGATACTTTTCCCGTATCTTATTATCAGACCAAAAACAAATTTGAATTTTCAGGTCATACATTCCCCGGCAAGTTTTTACATCCGTTGGTTCGAAAGGAATCACTTCTACGTTCTCGATATCGTCGAATGAATCGAAAATCAGTTTCCGGTAATCATCCGGTGTAACCGGGGAAACAGGAAAAACCTCCAGTGGACTGAAAAGCCCGTTTACTTTCGGAACAAAATGCTTATTTTCCGGAGTCAGGTAATCCTCCAGATCGAAAGACAACTGATAATCCAGATCCCAAAGAACATAATTCAGCAAATCGAGAATTGTCACACCGGGATCATGTACGTTATAATCCGTCCATATTTTACCGGACATACCTTGTACATATTTCAGCGACTCTTCCTGCAGAAGAGCGTACAACGACTCTTCGGGTTTAAAAGATTGGATCACTTCTTCCATAGTTCTCTTTATTTAATGATCCAGGTCATATCATCTTCACCCCATAGTTCGGTGATCTTACAGCAGATATTCACATTTTCCCCATAATTGCTACGGGTACGTATTTGCAAAGCATAGGCATTTCCCCGGGATGCCCAGCGGAGTTTCAGTTTACTCAAAAAGAACATATACCAGGAACGTGTATAGTTAATACGGAAATGATTTCCCATGCAATGCATAGCTACAGCGTGTATCAATGCGTACCGGTCAGACTTACGGCTTCCGCATCCTGCTGTGAGTGAATAAGCCCGACAAGAAGGACTCCAGTTTGTCAGTGTATGCCATTTGCCGTTTGCCGGAACCTCTATTCTGATCTCCGGTGTCGGAACAGGAGGAACAGGAGGTATGGGAGGCAATGGCGGAACAGGTTCCGGATACTCATCGTCTACCAGATTCAGCATTGAGTCAATCAGATCATTAAACTGTCCTTCATCCGGCATTTTCCCCCGTCTGAAGTATTCCTTTAATGTTTTTCTATCTTGTTTGGGCATATTATTCAGCGTATTATAAATGTATTACTTATTTCTAATTCTCCAATACCTGCCTGATCATCCCATTTATCAGAATCGGTGGTCCTTATCAAATGTTTCTTGCCGGGGAAAAGTATATTTCCGGGAATCGAAGGTTGTATAAATTCATCTCCTTCTGTCTTTCCGGAATAATAATCTTTCAGATAATACAGCTCCATTCCGATAGAGGTACGTTGCAGAACAACAAGCTTGACTACCGACTGAATATAAGGGTTATCTCCTATCGTATTATGCATATCATCCAATGTAAATGCATAATTAAAAACTGGCAATCCAGTAGCTTCCTGCCAGGGAGCGATACAGTTATTTATTTGTTGTATCACCTGGTCTTCCAGGACTCCTAACGGTATTGGCATTCGTTCGGCAAGTACAATCCAGCAACGTACCGTTATCTCCTCGTAGAAAGGGTTATCCACATTCAGTTTAACAAATGTGCTGGATTTACTTTGCAGATAATTTTCCACCTGTTTCAATAGCATACCTTCACACAGCGGATAAGTACCGGGTGTATATCTATTGGGGACAACCGTAAGTTCCACAACCGGTTGACCGCCATGTAATGATTTACCAGGACAGCAATAGGCTTTCCCGATTTCGGGAAAATGCGCCAATGCCATTTCTTCATAATCCCGGGCAGAAACAGCACGGTTACGATGATTGATACGGTTGGCCATACGTACAATCATTTCTTCCCGGGTTTCTTCCGGTCGTCCTCCTTTAGCTCGTTCGATCTGACGGATCATATCGATACCGATAATATCTTTTTCTGGCTCTGTAATGGTTCCGGGCGGTATTGTTCCGGGTAATTTTTCTACATCGAATCCTTTCTGCTTCGTATCCAGTGTCACCTGAACGGCATTTGTATAAAAACCGGAAATAATGGGATTTATTAGATTAGCTCCAGGCTTCGGATCTTTGAAAGCTGCGCAAAGCCAAAACATTCCGTCTTCATCCAACCACTCTTCCGAAACCGGATCAGGTAATTGCAACTCGATCTGACCGGTTTGCATGAATGCAGAGGTCGTATCTTCCAGAAGAGCCAGGGGGGAAAGTTTCTCCCAATCCCATCTGTTACGTTTGATCAACCATCTGACTTCAGGTTGTTGAACGGTACTAAGGGAAAGTTTTAATGATTTAATCTTGATGAATAAACGGATCAATGTTTCTCCGACGGCACCACTGATAGCAAACAATAGATTGCGGCTATTGGATATTCCTTCAAACAACAGGATATCGTTGTCTGTATCAATTTGTTTCAGGCAGTCTTCCATCAATGAATGTATATGATACAACGTACTGGATGCCCCTTTTGACCCGGGTTGAAATAAAATTTCTTCTTCGGCGGTATAAGACGCGCGAACCTGATCCATAAGCGGAACTACCGGCATTGGCGGAGGAATGACAATACCCTTTTTTTTATGACTGTTCCGGATCATGAGACCACTGAACATTTGCCTGTAAGTAGTATATCCGAATCCGATCTCCGGTTCCGCCAATATAAGTCTGAAAAGTCCGTCAGAAAAGATTCCTTTCCCTATAGTCCATCTGAAAGTACTTGTTTTATTCACTTTCCCTTTTGGGAAGTTATATGAAAACAATTCGGTTAAGTCGGCATTTTCTTGTACTACCCACTTATTGTGTGATGAAAATGCTGTTTGTACTTTAAAGGAACTATTATCGAGAGGAGGTGTATATGTACTATAAATATCAGAATAGCCATTATCCGATACTGGAAGTTCCAACCATTCGCAGGTTAATTCAGCTGAAAGCAAATCCTTTTGAGCCATTTCTTCATTACCCCAGATCATCCATGCTCCACGTTCAGGCATAGGTCCGAACGGATAAAAGGAGCTCGATGCACTTACGGGACCAGCCAGGTTCTGTATATCCAGTGTTGAAATCCCGGTAACATCTATCCGGATATTCATTCGGGAAACATGACATTGAGTAGCCCAGGTATACGGATAAAAGACTGCATCCGGATTCATTAACAGTCGTAATACCGGTGCATTCGTAACCTTTCCGTAAGCATCCGTACAAACTGTTGTAGCCGGAAAATCCTCAGATAACAGAAGATGTAACTTCAGACAGCCGTTATCTGATAGGTAGATCAGTTCATATTCAGGAATAGGTGTCCAACCCTCCTGTGTACTGATTTCTAGACAAAAGGCATCGTCCAGATATTTCGGTTCCCCATATGTTGAGTCGAATAGTTTCCAGCTTTCATTTGTCAACGTAAATGAGAGAGTGATGAACCTTTCTCCTTCCGACAAAAGAAATAAGGGTGATTCAATCATCATCCCCATAGATACGGCAGTAGCCTGCTTATCATTATCAAGGAACAAACTCTGAGGTTGAAGAAGAGCAGGATCATCGGGATTTATATAGCTTGAAAGATCCTTTCTTAAAAGTAATCTGTCTTGTCTATAGGCTAATACGGTATGAAGAGCTATTTGGCTGATATAGCTTTCCTTTTCATTTCGGTAGATCAAAGGAATATCATCTGTTTGTTTTCCTGCAATAAAACCAGTTTGTGCCGGAATACATATCCGGTCCGATAATTCATTCGGTGTGAGTATCAACCAGGTATTATCAGGAATAAAAGCAAGAGGACGTATTTGTAGTATTTTTTCTACATAAAAACCAGACAATTCTTCCCATCTCTTATTAAAACGACTGGCAATACCGCTATAATTTCTTGCAAATGAAAGAATGAGAGCAAGTGAAGGGTCTACCAAGCCGCTACTCTCGATATCTTTCGTATATAAATTTACATTTTCCTGCAAAAATCGTAGCGACTCCAGTATTTTATAAAACAATAGGTCAAGTAGTTCATTCTGTGTGATAATAATATCAGAATGATCAACATCTTTTCTCCCCCAATCAAATGTTAAACCGGCTAAAACATTCTCTTCCGGAAGAACATCTTTTAGCCAGTAAAAAGCAGAACTCAAATTTACTGTTATCTGGTTTTCCAGATCGATTGCCAACAATATTTTATTTTCAAAAGGGGCAGACGATAATAACCTTTTACGCCAGTCATCTATCTTATTAAGTAAATTCTCCACTAATAATGAACGATATTCCCAATTTCCTTCAACAAATTCTTGTTCCAGGGTGGATGTATCTATTTGCCTGACCTCCGAAAGGACGACTACCGACTGTTTTAGATACAAGGCTTTCCAGTATCCTTCAGGTGTATTTTCCGAGTTGAAATAACGGATAAAGGAGGCATTTTCCAAAGCACGGGTAAGCAAACTGAAAGAATCATCTTCCAGAATACGAAACGGACAGACGACTTTTACATCGTCTGATCGTTTCTGCCTGCTTAAACCATCTCTTCCGTTATATAAAACCATTCTTTCTTACTTATTTTGTAAATAAAACGGATATACAAAATTTGCATCCGTATTGGTTTGTCTGATCAGGTAATCCAGTTCGATCAACAGGATTCCGTCAGGCTCACGGGATGTGTCGATGTTTACCTTTTTTAGTGATATTCTGGGTTCGAATAACAGGATCGCTCGTTCTATTTCATCCTTCATTCGGGTTATAACCGAACTTGTAATCTGTTCAAAAACAAAATCTGCCAAGTTACATCCATAATTTCTGTTGAATCGTTCTCCAACCCGGGTCGAGAACAGAATAATCAAACTCTGCCTGATATCTTCTTCATACTCCGACATTCTTGTCGTTCTTTTATCATTTTGGAAATCTGGAGGAAAACTCCAGCCCCTTCCTAAAAAAGATTTATCTTCCATCTTTTTTAACCTCCTATTATAACTGTTGGACACCCAGCAACGATCTGTCCTCCATGAGCAGTAGTATCTCCCATACGAGCAGCAGGTCTTCCACCGATCATTACGGTAGCAGATCCTTTGATAATTGTATCCGGTGGTCCCACACAAACGCACATATCCCCCACGACGGCGGCTGGTATCTTGCCTATTAAAACATTTGGTACACATGGCCCCGTTACCGGACCTCCCACATGAGGTATAGGTGAAGGAAATGCCGGTGTTTGCATTGGACATGTATGCATATCAGTAATTCTTGCAGCCGGTGGCATAATTTTACTCCTTTCTTTTTTAATTTATCATTACCATTGCGCCTTTAACAACCGTCTGCCCTGAAGCAGACAACTCAGCTTTTGCATTGCCGGTAACAGAAATGCTAACCTTAGCTGCTGCCTTTACATTGAGACCTTCAATGGAAGTATCTGATTTGGCTTTTATATCTGCTTTCATTCCTGCATCCAGAACAATGTTACCCCTCGCTTTCATCATCAGATCTTTCGATGAATTCAATGTGATACCACTATCATTCATTATGATCTCATTTTTATGTTGATCACAAAGTCGTATGCATTTTCCGTCATCATTTATCTCGATGCTGTTTTTTCCCGGAGTATATAGTTTTATACTTTTTTTCTTTTCGTCGAACTCAAGCTTTAATTGAGCACGTGTAACAATCGATTTTAGATCGTTCGATGATTCAGGTTGGTAGGGAGCCGCTTGTTTACTGCTATACATACTTCCCAAAATAACCGGGAAACGGGGGTCATTATTAAAGTAACCGATCACCACTTCATCTCCCTTTTCAGGGAAGAAGAAACTTCCGGATGTATTTGTAGCATACAGAGTACATAAACGCGCCCATATATCTTTCCCCAATAAAGGTATATTGACTCGTACACGAAATTCCTTTCCCGAGTCATTACTTATTTCTTTCACTTTTCCGACATGTAACCCTTCAATACCAGGTAAGAGACCGGCTCCTGGAGGTGCTATAACATCAGGTAAGTCTGTTACGTTTTCCGGCATAAGCCCCATATGAACACGCGTAATCCATCGGCCTTTTTCTATCGTATGTTCTACACCACCGACATACACACTCCCATTGAAACGTTTTCCTACATTTTCCAGCAAAACAACAGACCCGGGCTCAATTTCGGCACTCCCTATAAAAGAGAAGTCACCCTGGAACCGGGACATGGCATTTCTCATAGCCATTGCATCTGCCCAGGTTTTCAATTCGTCATTCGATATAGGAGCATCGGTCTGACAATATAAACTTTCCCCTCCTTTATCCTGTAAATATTTTACGGGTATATTACCTTGTGAATTAACTGAAGGAGCCGAAGCCGTTTCGGAGATAGTTGTTTGACTGGCTATTTTCCAGGTATTGGCTACAACTTTCGAATATTGCTCAGAAGAGGAAAGTGTACCATTGAAACTAACCAGATTAACGCCATTGGTGACTGTCAATACTGGTGAAGCACTGACTTTCGGTCGTTCTACAATCATCTTCTTTCCCTGAATACAAATAACCAATCCGTTAGCTTCTGCGCGTGAACGAATAAAATCCCAATCGCTGCAATAATACTGAACCAATGATTCATGCTCGATTTGAGTCGGGTTCACAGATACAGATAGCCCGTATTGTTTGCCAAGCCGTGCTATAATATCGGAATCTTTTACCTTTTCAAATAACTGGTTTTTACGTCCTTGAGTTGCCGGGAAAATAGAATCACGGCACTCAACTACCAATTGGGGACGTATCCCCCCCTGTATCTGGACATTCATACCTATTATCATACCGGAAAAAATCACGCGTTTGGGTTCATTATCATAACCAGCTTCAATTTCGATATCATTGCCCGGCTTAAAAGTATCGGCATCACATTCAGGAAAAGAGAACGAATCGTTATCTCCCGTATCAAACTGCAATGTAGCATTGCCTATCCGGTTTAAAATCCGACAGACATGTAATGAGGAAAGCCCAAAAGATTCATCAATCTCCTTTCCATTTGTTTTTATTATATATGAAATAATCTTGTCACTGTTTGCTATTAACGAATTTTTCATCTCTAAATTATTTTTGGTAATTTCAATAATGTTCCTGCTATATCTTTCCGAAGGCTATTTAATTCATTTAATTTGGCAACCAATGGTGCAACTAATGCATCAGAATATTTTTTGTCACAGAGACTGGTTACACTGTCGCCTTCTTTTGCTTTAATTAATTCTGATAGCTTTCTGCTATTTGAATTAACAAGATCCTGATCTATCTTGAGTGTATTCACAAATGACAGGTCGATCTTTACGCGAAGCGGATCACCATTCGGAGAAAATAATGTATAATTAAGCGAATAACTGCTCAACTGGCCTTTAAATAGTAAATCACCCCAGTTGATTACCACAAAATTCGGCCGTTGAATATTGCCATTGTAATTATATATAACGACATCCAAATCATTAACCAAGTCCTTTACCGTGCTACTATTTGTTCCCGGAAGAACTCCTGTACCATCAAAAACAATTGAAAGCGATAAAGTTTCTTTTCCGTATTTTTCAAAATGTTGGGCATTGTTTGAGGATTTTTGCTGTTTGCTATCCGACAAATTAACGCCTTTCGATATCTTGTAGCTGTCCGGATTTACAAGGACATCTATAGATACCAGCTTATTTGTGAAGGATTCATCCCCGTAAGCTGTCAAAGACATTTTTACCAATCCACCTTGCATATGCTTTTATCTTTTTCCTTTTCCGCTGTTATTACCAATATTATTCAAACGAAGCTGTTCCAGGATATCCCGTTTCAACTGCTCTTTCCATTCCTGCGTAAGAAGCTCCTCGCGTGTCCGGACCTTTTCAACTGTTGTACGTACTATGATCTCTTTAATTACTATTGCCATAAATCAGATTATTCTAAGTATTTTATTATAAGCCAGTTCCAAAGATTCCATAGCCAACTCATTCTTATTGGATGCGAACGGGTTATTATCACATTTTACCGGATAAGCATTTGTAACGTACCACATCCGGTGAGGAAGCTTGTAAGCATCTATCAAGGATATAGTTACATCTATCGGAACAACATTTGTAACCAGTTCCCCGTGAAGAGAACTGGCTGACCAGGCCTCCAGCAGATCTGTCAACATATTTTCTATCGGGCGCTTTAATATGAGATTCCCATGTTTGATCCTTACAGGAAGTTGATAGGAAAAACTATTTTCCCCACCTTCCTTTAATTCTTCAGTTGTCATCTCAGTTGTCAACCCTCCTACTTCCATAAACGGAATTTCTATCAATGCCCGAAAAGGTATGACAAAAGCCACGCTGAAATAAAAAGAAACAGCTGGCGGAAAGAAATCTGACAGTTCTCCCATAACTCCTATATGACTTACGAATTTTCGATGGTCAATCCTTCATGAGCCAGATCCAGTGTTTCTATCGCAGCCTCATTTCCATCCGATTTCAGACTTACGCCCGTTACCTTGGTTGGAAAAGCATTGATAAGTTTCCAAACCATCGTAGGGGCACCTGTCTCGTCCAACAGGCTGATAGTAACTGAACGACGCTTGATCGTATTCATTTTTATCTCATTGAACCAATCCCAAAACTTGTTGTCTGATTTGAAAACGCCTTTTTTGAGACTCACATTGCTGGTTTTCTTCAACCCAGGCATCTTAATGTTAGAGAATACCGGGCTGTTGCCATGACGGTACTCTATGACCTGTGCTTCCATATCCATACCTGATACTTCTTTAAAAGCAATTTCACCAATGTCTTCAATCTCTACTTTAAAATAAAACGCGGGTAACGGCCATACGTTATCTTGTTTTTCTCCTGCCATAATACTTTATTTTTAATGTTAAACTAATTGTTACTATAAACTACGATTTTTGCATTTGTTGTTGGAATGTGATCTCTATAAACTCAGCCGGGTGACTAATCGCTACCAGGACTGTGATACGGAGTATGCCTTCCAGAATGTCTTCCGGTGTCATAGTATCACCTAATCCGACATGTACGCTATAAGCATCTTCAGGAGATGCCCCAGCCAGTCCGCCCTGCTTCCATACCCCCAAAAGGAAATTTTCAATCATAGCTTTCATATTCAACCAGGTCGAAGCTACGTTCGGCTCAAATACGTAAGCACGGGCTGCATTCTTTATTGATTCTTCCAGAAAGATCATGGTGCGGCGTACATTTATATAACGCCAGTCACCGGAGTTTCCATCCAGAGTACGAGCACCCCAGACTTTTACACCCTCTCCCTTAAAATAACGGATCGCATTAATACTTCGTCCGTATATATCGACATTCAAGTCTTCCTGAGCATTATTTGTTAGATTTACTGTGGGTGATACAGCCTTATTAATCGATACATTGGCAGGTGCTTTCCATACGCCACGGGTATTGTCCGTTTTTGTATAAATGCCAGCCATAGCAGCAGCAACCGGTAATCGATTTATTTTCTTACAAATTTCTTTTCTTACCAAAGCACCGAAAGGGCTACTTTGCAAAAGGGTATTCAACAGTTTGTAGTCCAGTAGAACTTTATTAGTTTTTTCCCCACCTGTTGTATTTTCTTTATTATCTGTTTGCTCTATTTTTTTTGAACTCTTGTACCCCAATTCATATTGCATAATGGTAAGTAAGAGTGTTGCACTTTCTGTAGTTAAATTAAAAGTATCAATATCACTCTCACTTACAACAGAGGCATTTATCCAAGGATAATAAGCTGCTGCATAATCAAGAGATATGGATCCTATATTTTCACGGAAATTTTTCACAACATCACCCGAAGGATCATTTTGAGGCTTATATCCTTCAAAAATATCCAATATAGCGACTCTGTTCTTCATTGTGTCACAATGTCCTAACGCATACCCCATTGTCTTTTTCCATTCTTCAAAACTTAGGTTTACAGCTTCAGGAATAATCAACATAGTCGGTTCCATTTCTTTAGTCAAAGGAGTAAGACCTGCTTCACAATCTTCCGAAGTGAAAGATTTTGAATAATCTCCTACCGATACAATATAACAGGCACCTCCCCCATTGGCAAAAAACAGAACGATATTATAATATAATGTATTGAGTATTGTTGGGGTTTCTGAGATGCTCCATAATGACTCACTAACACTATAAAGTTTTTTTATTTCTGTATTAACTGCTTCTACTAATTGTTTTCTTTCATTTTTTAACTTAGGTACTATATTATTGATTTTTACCTTTATATCCTTAGAGGTTATTATAATATCATTGGCCTTTAATTTTGCTGCATCTGGTTGTGATATTAATTTTTTCACATCATCTGCTACAGTCTTTATCTTAGCTGCATCTGAAGGTATATCGTCATATTCAAGTGTTTTAACATCATCTTCTAATATAACTACTGTTGCTATAATCTTATCAGCTATGTCTGTCGTTTCACCTTCAGGTTTCTTCTCTTCAAGTGCTGAAATTAGATTATTAGCCTCCTCCTGCAAATTTTGTATGGTGTTTATAGCTTTTGTGATATCAACATTTTCTATTTCATTATCTTTCTTTTCTAGTTTTTCTATAGCACCCTCAATATCTTTCTGATTTTCAACAGACAAGGAGTATTTTGGCTGAGGTCCTCCTCCAAAATACTTATTATATTCCAGCATTGAAGTAATACGGAAAGGTACATTCAGAAGAGACTTGGTCCTATTCATTGCTATTTGAGTGTGTCCTATGAAGGCTGGTACAGCCGTTGCAACAGGAACAACCGAATTTGGGAAGGCGCTTTTTTCCACTATATATACGCCGGGAGTTTTCATTGTTTCCATATCTTCAATGTTTTATGATTTTTGCATTTGTTGCTGGAATGTTATTTCAATAAATTCAGCCGGATGACTGATTGCTACCAGTACTGTTATTCTAAGTATACCATCCAAAATATCCTGAGCACTCATTGTATCGCCCAGACCGACATGTACGCTATAAGCATCTTCAGGACTAGCCCCTGCCAAACCTCCGCGTTTCCATACTCCACGCAGGAAATTTTCAATCATCCCCTTCATATTCAGCCAGGTCGAGGCAACATTCGGTTCAAATACATAAGCACGTGCAGCATTCCTTACTGATTCTTCTAAAAAGATCATCGTACGACGTACATTGATATATCGCCAATCCAAAGAGTTTCCGTCCAAAGTACGTGCTCCCCAGACCTTTATGCCATCCCCTGTAAAAAAACGGATCGCATTGATACTTTTACCATTCAGGGGTACATTCAGTAGTTCCTGATCATCATTCGTTATTGTATGAGACAGAGATATCACATTATTTATAGAAATATTAGCAGGTGCTTTCCACACACCACGAGCATTATCGACAGCTGTATAAATACCCGCCATAGTAGCGGAAGGAGGTAATAAATTTAATTGTCTGCGTATTTCAGTAATAACAGCTTTATATAAAGGACTATTTTGGTACAGAATATTGTGCCAGGCAGATTTATCGTTACCAAGATCCTCTCTAGAAATACCACTATCATTCAGTATTTTATCCAAACTGCTATCTTTTAAAAAAGAGTCTGTTACATTACGTTCTGACAAAACAGAAGTATTGAGCCAGGGATGATAAGCCACTCCATACGACAGATAGCTGGAACCAACACCATCCCGAAAAGTTACTATATCATCATCCTTTTCATATTTAAAATCCAACAATGCAACCCGATTCTGCATTTCTCCACAATGGCTAAGCATAGCAGTCTGTATATTAGCATATTCCTTTGCATCCAATACCATTGCATCCGGAACCAATAACATCGTTGCCTCTCTTTCTTCTTTCAGGAGGTCGATTCCGGCAGTGATTGTCTCTACAGCCACCTTATCTGCATAATTTCCTACAGAAATAATAAAACAAGGACCACCACCGCTCGCGAAGAACATTTTCATACAATAATACAACATGAATAATGTATTATCGGTAGTAACAGCATAATATTTTTTATCAGTACCATTATTAAAGATCAAATCATCTTTTGATGCATTTGCTTCTTCTTTTGATGTTACAGTATATTTTACGTTGTTATTAGCCCCTCCAAAATAAATCTCGAATTCACTCATAGATGAAATCCGAAAAGGTTTGTTTAATAATGACTGGCTTCCGTCATCTGCTTTCTCTGTGTATCCGACAAAAGCCGGAACTGCGGTTTCAACCTCTACAACCGAATTTGGAAATGCATTTTTCTCTACAATATAAACGCCAGGCGTTTTGTATGTTCCCATGGTAGAATGATTTATATGATTACTAATTTAATTTGTTATATGTATATAATTTCTTGTATACAGTCTATATCATCGGTATATATACGTCCCGGCTTCGGGAATGGCATTTCGCTGATTAAGACTTTTGTTTCAGTTGTATGCAAGTCGCCACCCAGAGAAATATTCTCAGTCAGACTTAAACGAAAATCATATGATTCTTTTAATCTGATTTTAGTTTCCGAACAGCAATAATAGGAATTTTCTTTTTCTATAAATTCCACTTTCTTAAACGTGAAGTTCTTATCCGTACTCTTTATTTCCAGCTTACGCTCTTCATTCTTCCTCCTAGAGATGAATTTATAAGCCCAATAAACCTTACGGGCCTGAAAACACAGAACCATATTATCTGTTCCTGCAAACTGGAATGGAATAACTATTTTTCCCCTTGATATATTTTTTAATACATCAAATGATTCTGTATAATAGAAAAAATCAGGATCGCGCACTTTCAAAACCAAAGACAACTCCTCCGAAATATCCGGTGACCGATCATTCACCGAAATCAAAGCCCATTCCCCGATTCCCATTGCCCGGAAGAGAATACCACGTCGGTTAAACAGCTGTCTGGTCTCATCAGCTAAGTTCATGTCTATCTCACGGCACTTCCCATCCTTATAAAAGTCATGCATTAAAGAAATCCGGAATATTATTTTAAAAGTATCCATAATTATGAATATTATTCAATTGAACAAATTTATTTTACATCAGAAGCCATTATGTTTCGCATAGATGCATAAATTTCATTTCCATCAAATTCCAGTATGCGTATTTTACAAACAATAGAAGGATAATAATGTCCGCCGAACAAACTCCATATATTCGTTAATTCTTGCATATCAAGTGTAACCATTTCAACTGTAAAATATCGTCCGTCTGAATAACTGACAGAAGAGTTCGATTGCAAAAAACCGATGGCCATTGAAAACATTTTTAATGATTCCAGATATAGTTTATCTTCAAAAACCGAAGATATCAAAATTTTCAGATTCAGGTGCCAGGGAGGGAACTTTCTTACAGAAACATTTTCATTATTATTTTGATGAGTCATAGCAGTGATACCCATTGCTGTTTCACGCTCTATATTTATAACTGATAATACCAGTTTATTTGGTTCATCTTCTCCGTTCATGGACAGATTGCCTGTAAGTACGGGACTATATGGCAAATCCAGAATGCTGGTTATATATTCTTCCAGCCGGATTTTGAGAGTGTTCATTATTTCATGGATCATAAGTTTTCTTCTTTGAGTGTAATATATGTCTGGCAAATAAAACATTTTATTTAATGTAAGACAAACAAATGCTTGTTTCGGAGGTGACAACTTGCAATAAATAACATGACAAGTGTAATGTCACCCCCTCTTACCTACTTCTGTCGTGTCTTTGTTATAGAAGGACTGTCAATGAGGAGGTGAATCGCTACGCCTATATTCACTAGGTAACATATTATAGCGTGATTTAAACTGACGCAGGAACGTTCGGGTAGTTTTAAAACCGGATTCATCAGCTATTGCATCCACTGTCTTGTTGCTATCATCCAACAATAAAGAACAAGCATATTTCAGACGATGATTATTTACCAATTCCAGAAGTGTCATATTGGCTTTTGCACCCAATACTTTATTTACAAGTTCTTTATTTATGTGACAATGTTTTCCTACTTCTGCTATATCGATAGCCTTATCCAGATAATGCTTTTCAGCAACAATATACTGGATTATAGATGTATAAATAGGTTCGAATTCATCTTTACTTTCTTCATCGATATAAGAAGGTTCAAGTTCTGTAATAACAGATTGCTTACTCTTTCTTTGACGGTAATAATAATAGAATATCAGACCGAATAATGAAACTGAAAATATTAATAAAACAATACAACAGACCTGATAATGCCTGATTGTATCTTGTAACTTTGTAATTGTCTGTTTTTGCTCTTCCTTTAATTGACGTGTATAATAAGAAAGTTCCTTTTCTTTTTTCTGTAGGCTGTATCCATTACAAAGCATCTGTAAGGATAGTAATTCAATGTCTATATCTCCAGCTTTACGGGCATATTTTAATGCTTTTGAAGCATGATGAAGTCCCTCGCTAATCTCATTGTTATTAAAATGGATACAGCTCTGTATAATTTCTAATTGTTGTAGCGTATTCTTTGCACTATCGTTTTGAGATAAACGACAACACAGACTATCAAGATCTCCTGACCTTATATCGGACTCTGCCGGATACGTATAATCAGGAAAAAACAATAACAAAACAAGCAAAATCAGTTTAGATGATTTCATTTATTACATCATAAGTTATCACACAACAATTAACCATTCATCCCCAATATATTGAGATGGGACAGGACCTCTTTTTTATATTGTCTACCAATGGGTATTGCACACTCACCTATATAAAAAATATTACCGATATAAGCCGTGATATGTTTTTTGTTAACAATGAAAGAACGGTGTATACGAATAAAAAAGTGATTTGACAGGTGTTGCATAGTGTCGGTTAATGTATATGCAACCGTGACTTTTGAACCGCCTTGCAAATAGAAATAACAATAACTACCGGCAGCCTCTATATAAAGAATATCTTCAAATAATATTCTACGGAAATGTTCCTGCATTTTAATAAATATACTATCTGACACGATTTCATTCATATTGCTCAATGTATCGACAGGAATTTCCTGAATGGTCTGTTCTTCCGAATTAGGTGTATTCATATTGTTTTATTTTTATAGGCCTTATGACCTAGGTTACATATGCAAATGTAGCTTAGAAACAAGATGTGCTAATTCCAAAAGAATTCTTATTTCAACAGAACAATATATAACTGTATATCAGTTGTATATTATTCAAAATAGGATTTTCAATTTTATGATTTCAGAATAGTAATAAACGATTTCAGAATATAAACCTCAAAGTTCTACATTCATTTTCTTTCTCCATTGAGAAGGAGGGAGATTGTGTCGAGCATTAAAAGCCTGATAAAAGGTGGACGAAGTCTGAAAGCCTACCAGCTCAGAAATCTCAATTACAGTTATATTCGTATCCTTTAATAAGACTTCCGCTTCATCTAAACGACGGGCTGTCACATAATCTGAAAAGCGGACTCCTAATTGTTGATTGAAGTAACGGCTTAATATCGTTGCATTCTTTCCAACTTCACGAGCGAGCATTTTGAGTGTCAGATCAGGATTATTCAACATTTTCTTAAGATGCTTGGCTAATTGTTCTTCTTCCGGCGGAGAGAGGATAATAATATCTGTTTTTTCTTTTTGTCTTATGTTTGAGTGAGGCTGCAATGAAAATGCTATTTTGTATTTTATAGTTCTATAAAAGACCGATTGCCTCAAATAATATCCACCCATCAGAGTAACAGACAAATTATATAGTATATTACAAAGATAACTGGGAGTAAGCATACTCACAACAGAGATAATATAGAAGGTTAAAACATATAATAACTCTTTTTTAAAGTATCTTATTCGATACATGCTTTTATCGCTTATTTCCTTATTGATATCAGACAATCGTGGCACATAAACAAACAATTGTATTATCAAAAGTAAGTAACAACAGATACGGAAAGAAGTCCACCAAGCCGGGTGATTAAGTTTGAATTCAGACCAATTATAAACGAATATATCAGATACCGGATTGAAAAGTATCATTCCAATATATATACCCGCCAATATTCCCGGAAGAAGTAAGTGTCGTATCCACAGCCGTGTATCCAATGACTTATCACTATTCTGAGTACAAAAATACAGATAAAACAAGGGAGTAAGTAACGAAAATGCCCAACTGTTCAGACTGGGCATAAGAGCAATCTTTCTAAAGAGAAAAACGCCTTCATACCAACTATTATAGGTAGAAACAAACCAAAGTAGTGATATGATGGCAATCGAAAGTATGATCTTTTTGTTATACTTGTTGTACTGAAACAAAGAAATCCCGGCAATGCTTAAAACAACCCAGGATAATAAAGAGGTACAAATAACTAATATCTTAAATAGTAGTAATGGCATCATGAATTTGTTGAATACAAATGTACTTACTAAAGTTGATAAATACAGGATTCTTTTATTTTTTTTCACTTCAGACTATAAATGTACAAAATAAAATAGCTTATTTTGCCCCCTCAAAACATACTTTACCGGTCAGTTATCAGTTTTACAACAAGAATGAACAAGTATAGTCAGGCAAAGACATGGTGGGCAATATCCTTTCTTTTATGTTCTTTATTTATTAACGGACAGGAGAAAACAGTACCCACCGACACCCTTTCTAATATCCGTCTTCGGGAAGTGATAGTTACTGCCACCCAACCAAATACGCCAGGCACCAGTTCTGTGATCGGTCAGGATGCTATTCGTCATATTCAGGCTGCCGATTTGTCTGATCTGTCGCAATTGTTACCTGGTGTACTTACCCGCAACCCAGACCTGAACGCACCTGCCGTTTTTACAATCCGCAGTGCCACATACGAAAATGCAACAAACGCTTTGGGGACTGCTATATTGGTGGATGGCATACGAATGAATAATAATATGAATATGCAGCAAATGGGACTCGAAGGCCAAAGTAGTCTCTTTAACAGTTCGGTTCTTTCAGGATTCGATATACGTTCACTGTCGCCTGCTTCCATCGAGTCGGTAGAAGTTATACGTGGAGTACCTTCCGCCCGTTATGGAGATGCGACCAGTGGTGTTGTATTGGTCAACTCAAAAGCCGGATTACAACCTTATACAGTCGGATTACGTTTTACGGCTACTGAAAAACTGGCTTCTATAAGTAAAGGTATGGCTATTGGTAATCATGGCGGCATTCTCCATCTTGGGGCTGATTATGCTATTTCTGCACAAGATCCCCGCATACCGGAACAGGCATTTCAACGGTTAGGTATTCAAATTGCTCATTCAAAAGATTTCCCTACGGCATCACTTCGTTTCAACCTACGAGGATATTGGATGCGAGATAAAGGAGGTTATGGGCGTAATTCTGTCGATGGAGAATTTCAGAAAGCCTTCAACCGGGGACTCTCGTTCTCAGCAAACGGGCAGTGGAATTTGAACAAATCCTGGATTTCAAATCTGGAATATCGTGCCGGGCTAACTTATGGCTATCAGAAAAATGAATCAAGCACATATTATTCCGGTACACAACAAGTCACTACTTATACCCGCCAGCCAGGTGAGCAGGCAGGAATATTTCTAGCTCCTAATTATTTCAGCCATCTTTCGGTAGAAGGTAAACCGATATATGCCGACATGTCACTAACGGCCAATCTTAGAAATACGTTATATAATAATGTATATAATCACTTTCTTTTAGGAATGGAAGTAAGTACAGAAGGTAATCGTGGCGAAGGCATAGTATTCGACCCCCTTCAACCACCGTTAGAAATGATCCAGGTGCGTAGTCGTTCTTTCCGTAGTATTCCTTTTGTAAACCATTATACAGCTTTTGCAGAAGACAAAGTCTCTTTTCACATGGGAAAAATGCGAACGGAATTACAGGCAGGCTTACGTATCACCCAACTCCAAACAAAGGCACTCCATTATACACCGGCAGTCGATCCACGAATAAACCTCAAACAAATTCTGGTGGAGCAAAACGAAGATGCAAAGTTGAAACATCTTAGTATACGGGCAGGCTGGGGACTAATGCATAAGATGCCGGTATTAACTTACCTGTATCCGGATAAGTCCTATACCGACAAAAATTGCTTTACCTATAACGATATGGAAAATGGTGAACGACTGACTGTGATGCATACTTTTGCGACAGACCGTACATTCAATCCGAAGCTGCGCTTGCCGGTGAACCAAAAATTAGAACTGGGACTTAACCTGCAAATAGGACAAGTTGAAGCCGATATCGTATGGTTCCGGGAACACCTCCGGAACGGATTCAGTACATCGGAACAAGTGGAACCTTTTACATACCGTCGTTATGATCCGTTATTCAGCAAAGGCGAACATCCCGAACTGACGTCGGGTGGTGTGATAAATAACGGACAGCCTCTCCCCTATACAACTTATACAACTTTTGCATCCTATACCTCTCCGGATAATGGTATTGAACAGTTGAAACAAGGTATAGAATATACATTCGACATGGGGCATTGGAATCTTTTACATACTTCGTTATTTATCAGTGGAAGTTATCTGAATTTACATGAAAAAAACACTGCACTTTCAGCCAGATATCCCCAGATAGAAGTAAACGGTAAACCATATCCGTATGTCGGCATTTACGAAACAAATAGTTTCGCTGCCAATCTCAAAGTATGGCAACAATTCAGTACCCGTTTCCAGTTCATCACTCAGCTCCCCCGCATAGGACTGATTACCACTTTGACGTTGCAAGCCGTATGGATGGATAAACAACGCCGGGGCATGGAAAGTAATTACAATAATCCTGTTTATCTAATCGACGATAACGGAAACCGTATAGATGGAGATCCAATGACAGATACTGAACACCAGAAACGCATCAATCCGGTATATTATATGGATAGTGAAGGCGTGCAGCATATTTTCACCCCAGAAATGGCAAATGACAAACGTTTTGCAGATCTGGTACTGACTACAGGCACGCCAACTGCATTTTTGACAGATTCGTTCGGTCCTTATTTTTTGTTGAATCTTCGGGTAACAAAAGAGATAGGTCGTTATGTGTCGGTTGCTTTTTGCGCCAACAATTTTACGCAAGCAAATCCGAAAAAATACACCTGTAGCACACAACAATATACGATTCAAAATCCCGGTTTATATTACGGAGCCGAGATAACGATCCGGTTTTAATTGATTATTTACACTAAAAAACAAATATCGAATGAAAAAAGTATCCTATTTATTACTCGTTTTAATTTTAGCCTTAGCATCCTGCTCGGAAAGTAAAGATCAGTCTTATTCCGTTCATATCCAGTTGTTACCTCCTGATGGTTATACTGCATTACCTTATGAGGAAATGGAAGTAACGCTCACAAATAAAGATCAGGGGACCGTATACTCTTTGCATTGTTCTTCGACAGGACAAGCCTCTCTCGATGTAGAACCTGGTTATTACTCAGCCTCTGTACACCATCAAACAAATGCCGGATTAATTTTTAGCGGAAGGATAGAATCATTAGCACTATTACCAGATCAGGGAGAAACACCAGATATTATAGAACTTCCTTTATCACAAGCTAAAACTAATGCCCTTGTGATTAAAGAGATTTACTTTGGCGGATGTAAAGGATATTATGAAAATTATCAAGCAGACCAGTATATAACCCTGTATAACAATTCAGATCAGACTATTTACCTGGATGGTTTGTGTGTCGGTGTAGTGGACCCCGGCAATAATATGGAATCAGCCTGGATGACATATACAGAAATGAAACGTATTCCGGTAAATGACCTGACCTGGCAATTCCCCGGGAGTGGAAAAGAGTATCCTTTAGCTCCAGGAGAAGAAACGACCATAGCAACAAATGCCGTAGATCATACAGGTGGAGAGTTCCAGCATGCCAATTCTGTCGATCTGTCCGGTGTTGACTGGGGATTTTGGGATGTCAGTCTTGAGCGCCAGAACATTACAGCCGGTGTTAAACCGATGACATTGCTCGCAAACCTAAATCCTTTACTGGTTATGTATGCACTCCCTGTGAACGGTCCTACATTCATGGTATTCAGTCTACAGGATTCTCCGGAAGAATATGTGTTAGACCCGGAGAACCGCGAACCACGTCCGAAAGCTTCGAATCAGGAGAAACGTTATCTGATGGTTCCCAAAGAATGGGTCATCGACTGCATTGAATGTGTAAAGGATGCAAATTCTCCCAAGCGAGTACCTAACGAACTCGACAATGGTAAATGTTATATCCCTGGTGAGCGCTATTCAGGCAGGTCTATTATCCGTAAGAAAACAGGTACGACTGATGGACGCACAGTTTATCAGGACACGAACAATTCAGCTGAAGACATAGAAGTAACGACAGCTACACTCAAAACAAAATAGTGCTATGAGAAACCGGGAAGTACTGTTCGGATTTTTATTTTCGTTATCTACGATGGTTTCTGCTCAAACCGACACGCTGCATATTCCTTCTATCCGGGAAATATACAAGCAAAATAACTGGTTGGCAGCCACCAATCCCGTAGGACTGTCGTTCAATCGCTTCCGTTCTTTTTCTGTGGCGGAAGTAGGCTATAGTTATCATAATGGAAATCTGGGAAATGTCAGTATACCGGTTTCAGCTAGTATTTATTCAGTGTATAGCGAATCGTTCCAGACGGTGAATAAAGTTTCTCTTTATGGCAAGATCGGTTATACACAATATCAAAATGGGGAACAAAACTGGAATGGAATGACCGGCGATCATTGGCAGGCCATAAACTTATGTGACTCTATAAGTGGAAAGCAACGTTCGGAACAATATCAATTGGCAGCAGGTTTCTCTCTACCGATTCACCAGCATTGGTTACTGGGAGCAAAAGTAGCTTATCAGGTACAACGTACAGCCAAAGACATTGACCCGCGCAATAAGAATCAATGGATGGGATGGCAATTCGCACCGGGGATGGGATATCTATATAGAGATTTACAGTTGGGAGCTTCTTTTCTTTACACACGTCGAAAGGAAACTGTGAATTATCAAAATATGGGAAGCCATACAGCTTATCCAGTCCTGGCAGCTTATCCACTCGGATACTTTAAAACCTTATCTGTAGGTGAAAATGTAAACTGGTATTATATTGGTCGGGAAGTAGATGGTTCTTTGCAGTTAGGATTCAATCGTGGTCCTTTTAAACTATTTCAAGAAGTGGGTGGAAGTGTTATCAATCAAACCATTGAGAGCAACCGTATACAAAATCGCAAAGAAGGAGAATCAAACATCTGGCAAATAGACTATAAAGGAAAACTTCAAAGAGTTTCTCCCCTTTTCCGACATGAATGGGTATGGCAGGCAACCTTTGGCCATGTGAATAACTATGATCCGTTGCAGCACCAGACTGAATCGGATACCTGGCAATCGGATGGAAAATTGCTTCGCTCTACTCGCCGTACAAGCCGGTATACACTGACTTATGAGTATGATCAATTACGTGACGCATGGCATCCTCGTTTCTCTATTCTTTCAGGGATCAGCTATTATCAAGCAGAAAGTGCATTGCTATTTTATCCGGCTAAATTCACACAACCGATCCATCGGTTTACAGTTCATGCCACATTTATTCGGAATTTTTTATTACCTAATGCCTTGCTCGATCTCTCTTTGGGGGGACAATATGGAAAAGGAGGAGGATCAATCCTCGATGAAAAACAACTGCAATCAGGAGAAAATGCTCCTGAAATTCCCTTGTGGCAGAATCGCAACAGATTACAACAAGTATTCGATTATGAAACGATGGCACGTTGGGGAATGAATGCATCCATTACTTATACACGGTCTGCTCCTTTTTCATGGTTTATCCGTGCAGGCTTTAATTTAGAGTGTATTCCTCAATATGTCATTCGTGAAAATTTTCAAAAAATAGAAGTCCGTATCGGTTTGCTATTTTAAATAGAATATGTAATTTTGTCTAACAATTTTAAAACATTAGTATAATGAAAAACAATGAAGGGAAAATAAAAGAAACCTCAGAAGGTATACCAAAAACACAATGGACTATTGATCATAAAAAGTGTACGGTCTGTGGTGAATGTGTAGACGCATGTAAAATTAGATTGCTTGAAATTAAAAATAAGAGAATCATAATTATTGATCAATTTAGTTGTAACTGGTGTGGTGATTGTGCAAATGCCTGTGCCTCAGAAGCAATTGTATTGACTTAATTTAGGCAATGAAAGCATACTATCTATTTCTTCTTATATTTTTATATGCAGGTTGCACAAGCGAAGTTCAGGATAAAGTCAATTTATTAAATAGGAAATTGGAAGTTACACCTATTCTCTCCTTATCATTTGACTCTTTATTGTTGGATGTACATAAATTGCCATCTCGTCAACAAGTAGCAATATTGTATCAAGTAGCTTGTAGAAAGGAAGAAGAAATAGATGGATTGTTAAAGCAAAAGACTATTTTACTTGAAAGTCTACCTATTGCATCCCAAAAAGAAAAAAAGAAAATATTATTACAACTACTTGAACTATATAAAAAATTAGTAGAACAGAGGATGTTTGGTGCAGAGATCAAAGGTATTCAGTTATGTAAAGAACTAGAGGCTGACTATTCGTTCTCACAAGAAGAAGAATGGGCAATAAAAAAGATAAAAGCATCATTTCTGAATAGAAGAGGATTACACGAACAATACCTACCTATTTGGTTTGAACTATTGGCAGAGCATCGTACAGCTAATAAACCAATTCTTATAATAGAAGATCTTTATACGATTGCTAATTATTTTTCAATGTTAGGAGACCAAGAAAAAGCCATTGCTTTATATAAAGAAGCCTATCAATTGGCAATAAATAATAATCTTCCTGATATGATTAATAAATGCTTCTCTCTATTAATCTACTTACTCTATAACTCAAAACAGTATTCGGAGGTCATAAGTTATACAAATAAAGTAGACATAGATTCTATGGCTGTATCCATTCCTTCTATTTATCCTCTACTATCAACATCCTATTTAGAGCTTCAAAAGCCTGATAGTGCACGTTTCTATTTGATAAAGATAGAGCAAACGAAAAAAACAGAAAATAGTATGATTCTTAATTGCAATATCGCAGATACTTATATTGCAGAAAATAATATAGATTCAACTCTTATTTTTTTAGATAAAGCAATGAAACAGTATCAAAAACACACTGAACGACTTCAAAAAAAGGACATTAAAACCTCCCTTCCCTTTTATTTTTTACCCACTTATTCTTCCTTAGCAACTATATATCAACGAAATGGCAACATTCAGGAAGCAAGTAAGTTATTTCTTATTGTTGAATCTCTAATGAAAAAGGCTACAGAGCAGACTTTTCAGTTGGAAATACAGGTAAAAGCCCTCACCCGTTACAGTTCTTTTTGCAGAGCCACTAAGCAATATGAAAAAGCTGTAGACCTCCTGATATACCGGGACTCTATCCAGCAAATCATTACGAAAGCCGAGAAAGAACGTGATGACAAAAATCTTATAGACCGTCTGCAAATTAGGGATTTGATACACAAAATCGAAATGCAGAAAGTTGAATTGATGGACACTCAACGTCTACTGGTCGCTTTTGGTACCTGCATAATTCTTTTTATTGCTCTTATGGGAACTGTTTATCACATTTACCGTCAGCGAAAAAAGCGCGTGGCCATTCTTATAGAGCAGGAGAAAGAAGAACAACAACGTCAGACATCGGTATCGCCAGAAAACGCAAAACCACTCAGCCAGCAAGAAATACTCTTCCGTACAGCTCAAAAGAAAGTAAAATCAGGGAAACTATACCTCGATAAAGATATATCGCTTGATTCACTGGCAAAGATACTGGACACCAACCGGACCTATTTGTCATCATGTATCAATACTTGCTCAGGCAAAAACTTCAATCAATGGATCAACGATTTCCGTATCGATTATTTACTGGAGCGTATCCATTCCGGTCAGAAATTATCCGTACTGGCAGAGAAAGCCGGTTTTGTATCTACCGATTCATTCTATCGTAACTTTAAACGAAAGACCAATCTTACTCCAAACGAGTACCTGAAACAAAATCCACCCCAATAATTTATATTTCATTCTCCACTCCCTTTATTTCGGGAAATAATCAGATAAGCAATAAGATAGGAATCTTACAATCCTTTACGTTTATTGTACAAACTCACCAATATGAAAGATGTATGATAATAGTTGTGGAAAAAGAAAAAGTGTTGAAATATTACTACTTCAACACTTTCTCTTTCTGTGACCGCGACAGGATTCAAACCTGTAACCGGCTGATCCGTAGTCAGCTACTCT
>OMGR01000442.1_pt1 | contig 30896 bp, 24 predicted proteins | sample 1646061 | NCBI WGS metagenome assembly OMGR01 (sample SAMN05578583, study PRJEB25193) | human gut metagenome | biome: Human Microbiome; feature: human-associated habitat; material: feces | host: Homo sapiens | place: USA:Birmingham | reverse complement strand
CGAAGACCTATAAAGGTATCATTCCGCAAGGTGAAGGCCAGACTTTGACATTAAGCGGTCAGACCAACGGACGCTACTATCAGGCATATAGTATTTCATTTATGGACCCATGGTTCGGAGGCAGACGTCCGAATACGCTTTCCGTGAGTGCTTACTTTTCTAAACAGACTGATATCAGTAGTAACTATTATAATAATAGTATGTCTAATTATTATAGCGGTTATCCATATTATGGAGGTTACGGTGGTATGTATGGAGGTTACGGCGGTAGTTATGGTTATGGGTATAACAACAACTACGAATTGGCATACGACCCGGATAAGTCGATCATGATGTTCGGACTTTCTGCCGGTTACGGTAAGCGTTTGAACTGGCCGGATGATTACTTCCAGTTTATGGCTACATTGAATTATCAGTTGTATATGATGCATGACTGGGCATACTTCCTGGTACAGAATGGTAATTGCCATAATATAAACCTGGAATTGATGTTACAGCGTAACTCTATCGACAACCCGCTGTATACCCGTCGTGGTTCACAGTTCTCTTTGTCTGTCAGTGCAACTCCTCCTTACTCTTTATGGGATGGAAAGGATTATGCAAATATGAGCGATAATGATGAAAGCAAGTTTAAGCTTATTGAATACCATAAGTGGAAGTTCAAAGCAAAGATATTCTCTCCGTTGGCTCCTTCGGCAGTTAAGCGTACACCGGTATTGATGACCCGTGTGGAATACGGCTTCCTGGGATCTTACAACAAACATAAACGTTCTCCGTTCGAAACCTTCTATATGGGTGGTGACGGTATGAGTGGATACTCCAGTACATACGCAACGGAAACGATTGGTTTGAGAGGTTACGAAAACGGTAGTATCGCCGGTAACGGTGGATATAGTTCTTACGGTTATGCTTACTCCCGCTTGGCAATGGAGTTACGTTATCCGTTCTTGTTGGAACCGTCTTCTACGATTTACGGTCTTGTATTTGCTGAAGCAGGTAATGCTTGGAGAGATTTGAAGAGCTTTAATCCGTTTGACTTGAAACGTTCTGCCGGTGTCGGTGTTCGTATCTTCCTTCCGATGATCGGTTTGATGGGTATCGACTGGGCATACGGTTTCGACAAGGTCGATGGTTCACGTAGTGCTGGTGGTAGTAACTTCCACTTCATTATTGGACAGGAGTTCTAGTTAATTGAAAATTAAAAATTGAAAATTGATAATTGGTTATCCTATTAAAGTGTTAATTGTGTCTTATTAATTTTCAATTTTCAATTCTCATTTTTCAATTCTCTTATCTTTGTAGTCAGAGAGTGAAACTATAAAAAGAAAGCGTATGAAGAAGATTATTGTTTTGAGTTGTATGATGCTCCTCTGCTCTTTTGCCGGTATGGCGCAAAAGTTTGCTTTGATAGATATGGAATATATTCTTAAAAATATTCCGGCTTATGAAATGACAAACGAACAGTTGAGCCAGGTGTCGAAGAAATGGCAGAACGAGGTGGAAGCTATTCAGCAGGAAGCGCAAAATATGTATAAGACCTATCAGAGTGACCTGGTGTTTCTTTCTGCCGAGATGAAAACGAAGCGTGAAGAGGAAATTGTGAAGAAGGAACAGGAAGCACAAGACTTGAAACGTCAGTATTTCGGGCCGGAAGGTGAGTTGTATAAGAAGCGTGAAAGTCTGATGAAGCCTATTCAGGATGAGATATACAACGCAGTGAAAGAAATTTCGGATGACAAAGGATATCAAATGGTTGTTGACCGTGCTGCTGCTATGAATATTATTTATGCTTCTCCGAAGATAGATATTAGCAATGAAGTGCTGTTAAAGTTAGGATATTCAAAATAAATGCTTACATTTGTGCGCTTTATGCACAAAAAAATGATTGATTAATAACAAGTAATATTTTATAGAAAATGAAGAAACTGATTATTTTTTTGTTGATGATCCTCCCGTTAGGAGTTTTTGCTCAGGAAATGAAAGTAGCGATCGTAAATTCTCAGGAAATTATGTCTGTAATGCCGGAAATAACGGCTATGCAGGAAACGTTAAAGCAAATGAATGACAAATATGCCGGCGAGATGAAAACGATGGAAGATGAATGGCAGAAAAAATATGCTGATTATATCGCCCAACAGGACTCAATGACTGAAAATATCAAAGTAAGAAGAATGCAGGAATTGCAGGATATTCAGCAGAGAGTGGATAACTTTACTCAGGTTGCACAACAGGATATGAGTAAAAAACAGCAGGAATTGCTGGCTCCGATCCAGGAAAAGCTCAGAGCTGCTATCAAAGCTGTAGGAGATGAAAAAGGCTATACATATATGCTTGATAACAATCCTGGCATCGTTCTTTATACTGGTAATTCAGCAATCGATGCAACTCCGCTGGTAAAAGCTAAGTTAGGTTTGAAATAATAATTCTAATTAGAGATATAATAAAGGATGCCTTTCTATGGAGGGCATCCTTTGTTGTATTATAAAAGAAGGAAGAAATATGTTTTCACAACAAACAGGACCGATAGGGATTTTTGATTCCGGTTATGGCGGGTTGACTGTCTTTGATAAAATCCGCCAGGCAATGCCTGAATATGACTATATTTATTTGGGTGATAATGCACGTGCCCCGTATGGGCAACGTTCGTTTGAGGTCGTTTACCGGTTTACCCGTCAGGCTGTATTGAAGTTGTTTGAAGAAGGATGCCAATTAGTTATTTTGGCTTGTAACACTGCTTCGGCAAAAGCGTTGCGTTCCATTCAGCAGCTAGATCTTCCTGAATGGGATGCAGAACGCCGTGTGCTGGGCGTCATTCGTCCGACAGTGGAGATAATGGACCGGATCAGTACAACAAAGCATATCGGTATTTTAGGCACTTCCGGTACGATTTCTTCTCAATCTTATTCGCTTGAGATTGGTAAAATGTTTCCACATATTAAGGTGACGGGGGAAGCATGTCCGATGTGGGCCCCTTTGGTTGAGAATAATGAGTTCGATTCTCCGGGGGCAGACTATTTTGTAAAAAAGCATTTGGATCATATTTTATCTGTGGATCCCAGGATAGATACTCTGGTATTGGGATGCACGCATTATCCTCTTTTAATTGGCAAAATCAAGCAGTATTTACCGGCCGGGATCACAGTGCTCCCTCAGGGAGAATACGTGGCGGAGAGCCTGATAGATTACTTAAACAGACATCCGGAAATGAACCGGCGGCTTACCCGTGGTGGAGAATGCCGGTTTCTGACAACGGAATCGGCTACAAAGTTTTCAGATGCCGCCTCTGTCTTCCTGAATGACCCTATAGAGGTAGAGCAGATTTCTATAGATTAAAAAGATTTCCAATGAGTTGGCAAAAACATATTTTCCTGTTGGTAGTATTCCTTTTTTGTGCTCGCGGTAGTGCGGAGGAGTTGGATACTTATTTACATAATAAGGGATTGGTGGATATTGCTACATTGGACTCAACAATACGTGTACAGCTGGTTTACGCAACAGCCGATAATTTTATGAAAGAAGCCGTTTATACCGGAATAACACGTGCCTGGCTTCATCCGGATGCTGCAAAAAAGCTTATAGCTGCGCAACGATTATTAAAAAAAGAACAGCCAGGCTTCACTTTGGTCGTCTATGATGCCGCCCGTCCGATGGCGGTGCAACGTAAAATGTGGGCACTTGTCCGCGGAACGGATAAAGTGAATTATGTGAGTAATCCGGCAAATGGAGGAGGACTGCATAATTATGGAATGGCCGTAGACGTGACTATTCTAGACGAGACAGGCCAACCTCTTCCTATGGGAACACCTTTCGATTTCTTTGGGGAAGAAGCTCATACGAATAATGAGGATGCCTTATTGAATGCCGGTAAAATAGGCCGTGCAGCATATAATAACCGTCAGCTGTTGCGCCGGGTCATGAAACAAGCCGGATTCCGTATCATTCCATACGAGTGGTGGCATTTTAATGCTTGTAGCCGGGCAGAAGCCCGGCAAAGTTATCCGGTACTGGATTAATTGATATTCTTTCCGAAAGGAGTCAGCGCAAGGGCAGCCATTTTGAAATGTTGCCTACCCCAGGGAATACCGATGATTGTAATACATAGCAACAGGCCGAATCCCAGGTGAGTCAAGCAAATCCAGAATCCCCCCAGTATGATCCAGAGTATATTCATAATGATGCAAAGACAACCGCCGGAATTCCCATTATCCGTAACCGTACTACCGAAAGGCCACAAGGCCAGTAAAGCCAGTTTCAGTGTCTGTAATCCGAAAGGAATGCCAATGATCGTGATCATCAGTAGCAGACTTGAGACCAGATATTCGATACTGGTGATCAATCCACCGAATATTAACCAGATGATATTGCCTAAAAATTTCATATTTCAATACGTTTATCGTGTTTACAAATGTACCATAAATCTCATTAAAAGCAATAGTTATCGGTTCTGAAATCGATAGTCACCCGTCAGTTAGCGGGTAGGCACTCATTGGATAGCTTCTGCATGCTATCCAGTTCGGCAAAAAATTGTTGTTTAGCCAACTGAAAACTGTCACGTAATTCAGGCTTGACAGGAAGAGAGGGTGGTGCTTCCATATTTAAAGGATTTATCGGTTGCCCGTTCTTATGTACCCGGAAATCCAGGTGTGGACCGGTTGAAAGGCCGGTTGAACCGACATAGGCAATGACTTCGCCCTGCTGAACATGGCTACCTACTTGTATGCCTTTGGCAAACCTACTGAGGTGCATATAGGTGGTGGTATATACGGAGTTATGCTGTACTTTCAGGAAGTTCCCTCCACCATTCTGATATCCTTTGGCTATGACAGTCCCGGCCCCGATACTCTTGACGGGAGTACCGACCGGTGCCGCGTAATCGACCCCGTGGTGTGCACGATAGCGTTTCAGGATCGGATGAAAACGGGCATTCGTAAAACGTGAGGTGATACGGAAGATATCCAGAGGAGCTTTCAGGAAAGCCTTTCGCAAACTGTTCCCATCCTGATCGAAGTATTCGAAGACACTGTCTTGGGTAAAGGGAATGGCGACAAAATCTTTTCCCTGATGGGTAAATATAGCTCCCTGAATGCTGCTTATATTTAAAGCGGTTGTATCGTCTATATAAGCAATATCGTATAGTACGCGGAAAGAATCCCCCTCTTTGACATCATAAAAGTCGATCTGCCAGGCAAAAACATCGGCTATATTAATTGCCAGTAACGGGTTTACGCCATTCGATTGCAGTACGTTCCATAGCGAAGAGTTTATAGTACCTTCCACATATTGGCGTTTTAAAGTGATTGGCTTATTAAATTCATAGGCACTGATAGTATCACCGGTAAAATCGATCACGGCATAGTCTGTCTTCGTTTTGGCAAAAGCGATGTAGCGGATTTGGGCGGTACTATCTTGCATGCTGAATGTATAATAGTGCATGCCTGCTTGTAATTTGGTCGGGTCCAGCACCTCGAGAGACGATCTGCTGATACTGTCGGCCATAAGAGCGGAAAAACCGAGGCTTGAGAATATAGCGGCAGGGTTATCGCCGTTTTTCATCTTATATTCTTTTATATCCAGTGTATCGATGCAGATGCCGTATTGGTATACACGTTGCAGACTGTCGATCCATTCGCTGTCTACTTCTTCTTCGCATTGTTTAGGTGTGTTTTTACAGGAGATACCTAATATAAATAGTAAAATCAAAATAGGTGCAATGCCCGATCCCTTCATTATATCCTCATTTATAGTTTGTTCGTCGGGTGCAAACTTACAGAAAATAATGTAAAACCTCAGAAGGATGAGGGAGGCTATGCAGGAATGGATTGTTAATGTTAACTAAATACAGTACCTTTGGGGAACAATTTAGATGGATTTGGCGTCTTATCTTTGTAAGTGATATAACAAATAGTATAGATTATGAAAAGAGTGATTTTTTATGTATTGATGCTCCCGATGGTACTTGGGATGATGATTTCTTGTTCTGAAGCCAAAACAGATGCCAAGAAACTGGAAGGTAAATGGAATGTAATAGAGGTGAAAGGTGAAAAGATTCTGAAGGAAGGATTACCCTATATGGAGTTTGATATGGCGCAGAATAAATTGCATGGCAATGCAGGCTGTAATATGTTCAATTCTTCTTTTACATTGGATGATAAAGACATTTCTGCAATAACCATAGCACCGGGTGCTGCAACGATGATGGCTTGTCCGGATATGGCTACAGAAGATGCCATTATGCAGGCTATGGGTAATGTGAAAGCGGTAAAAGCCGGTAATTCCGAGAGTGAAATGACATTGATCGATCAGGACGGTAATGTTCTGCTTGTTTTATCTAAAAACTAACAGAAATGAAGAAGTATTTATATCTATGCCTGGCAGTTGTGGGAATAGCCGTATTTGCTTCCTGTAAATCACAAAAAGCAGTGGTCGCATCTTATTCCGATTTGAATGGAGAATGGAGTGTGGTAGAACTGAACGGTAAAAAGTTAGACCCGTCAGAAAGTAACCAGCTCATAGTCATTGACGTTGCACGCAACCATTTGTCAGGAAATGCAGGTTGTAACCGTATGAATGGGAATATTGAATATTCGGAAGCCAGAAAAAACATCATTAAGTTTCCTCAAGTGGCAACAACACGTATGGCGTGTCCTAATTTGAAAGGAGAACAGGAGTTTCTGGAAGCTCTGAACAAAGTAGTCCGTTTTGAGGCAGAAGGAAATGTGAAACCTGTGAATACGATTGCTTTTTACGGGACCGATAACGGGAAGCTGATGGTTATCGAAAAGAAGTAAGTAACGTTATAAATTAGTTATAAAATGAAGAGGTGGCCCTGTTGAAGGAGACCACCTCTTTTCAGTTCAAAGATAGAGCATAGTTGCATAGTTTTTTGACTTCGCCAATAGTCTCAAAATCTATCTAAAAACCATCAATATGTCGTTTGAATTTAAATTTATAATAGACGCTGTTTTTTTAAGTTTGTGCTGGAAAAAGTATTATATTAGCGAATCATTATTAATTTAAATTATTGTATTATGAAAACAATTCTAACTACGTTTATTGTATTATTACTCTTTTGTGGATTTAGTAATAATAATCTTTATGCAAACCCATCGGATAATATGATTAATTCATCAATTTCTGGAACCTTCGATAAAAATTATCCCATGCAATATGATGGTAGAAATCTCAATGTTCGTGTTATATGGGAAATGGAAGATGGCAATATTTATAATGCTTTAGGAGGTGTTGCCGGTGAAAGTCTCTTTACTGCTAAAGATGTCTGTACTTTTGATGCTTCTGGCATGGTCTATTTAACTGTCTATTTAGAAGATCAGAAAAATAGAAAGAAAATAGAGATAACCGGTTTTGTAAACACAACAACCGGATATGCTGAATTTGAACTTATTGACCATGGAAAAGGTCGATGGCCGTGGCCTCATGAATAATGTTATATCTGTATCTGAAAGCTCCTCCGGGAGCTTTCTAAATTTTATTTATTCTCCTTTGAAAAAGCATAATTGCATAACTTTACCACTTGTTCGACAGAACCGAAATTTACCTTGTATTCATCGATATATTTTTTTAACTCTATCTCTTGTTTAGTAAACAACTTCAAGAATTGCTTCTCTGTGGAAAATCGTTTTAATCGTTTGTTCTTATTAATATAAAATTGATAATCTATTTTAGCAAGAACTGTGTTTTTATTATCATCTCCCGTACCATAAATAAGGTTGGAATAGCTATCAACAGATGCTGTTTCTGTTTTTCCTCCGAAGGTCAAATCTTTTTTGATTCGTTTATTACCGATGTATTGTACTAATATGCGTGGTTCGGTTTGCATTACTTCTGCCGCTTCATTTCCGGATATGAGAATAAATGTTCGATTACCAGCCTTTACTGAAACTATCATGTTTGGATCTGAGAATTCTTTTTTTTCATTGTCTTTATCAATAAAGGTGAATTTATTCTCAAATAAATCGTAATTAGTTGGGACTTGAAATACTCTTCCATCTTTATAGTAGATGTATGAGTCTGTAAACTCGGGGAATAGATATCGAACCTGTTTTTCTTGTGCCCCAAGAACAGACAATCCTAAAACTAGAATCAAAACAGTTAATGTATATCTCATATTCTTTTGCTAATAATGTAGGAGATAATTGATAAAAAGAAGTGTCTTTATTGAAACCTTGTTCTATAATTATGTGATCCCTGATTTTGTTCTGGGATCACATAACTATTGAAATGATTATGCCTTTACCAATTTGTATAAGAGGTATTTGCATGAGCTACTTCGGGAGTTACCTCCAGCATGTGTACTTGGATTTCGTATAAACGATTGTATTCAGGTGCACCGTCTGGGCGCATAGCCGTATTGATTACCATATATTGCTGTGGTTTGGTGAAGTCGCCAGGAACACCCAGTTTGGGTGCTCCGTTGATAGGTTCCACTTTGCAAGCATATTGGTTTTCCCAAATCAGTTCCAATACCATTTGGTCTTGCTTTACCGGCATAACGATATAGCGATACATGTCATCTTTGGCACCTGCCGATTCACTTTCTATTTTTTCGATGAAAGCATACGGTTTTACAGATTCACTGTCGAATGCCGATTTTATGAAAGCATGTCCTTTATTAGGCGTGTTGTAACAAACTTTGTCGAAAGAAAATACATGGACGATGTATTTTTTCCCTTCCGGTGCAGAACTGTCGTCTACCGTTTCCAACGTGTTTTTTACAATCATTTTTTCTCCCGGATTCAATGTCTTGTCTAGGATTGTAACAGCTGATCCGGTAGTATTTTCATACTCCATACCTTGTTCAAAGGAGTTGAGATAAGCTTTTGCTAAAAAGTTTTCCAGCCATTGTCCTTCTAAACCATAATTGATCTGCCACACTTTATTGGTGAATAGTTCGCGAGGACGGTTTTTGACGTAGCCGCTTCCCAAATCAAGTTCCGAATAGATCGATTCAGGAACTTCATCCCAAACAATTCCACTTTGGCAACCAGACAGTGTGATCAAGCCAAATGTAATTACAGCTAATATTTTATTGATTTTCATATTTCTGTTTTTATTAAAAGATTATTGATAACTTTTATTTTCCCATCCCGGGTTTTGAACGAATTTTTTATTGACCTCCAAAGTTGATTTTGCGAAAGGTAATTTGTAATACACTGCATCGTCAAATTTACGATTATAGTAATTACTTTGATTTACTGTACGAACTTCGAAATAAGGTGTAAAATACTTAGGATCGGACTTTGGTGCTAAATATCCGTTTTCTCCTATTTTTTCACTTTCAATACCTTTACGGAAAATAAACATACCTTTTGTCGGTTTGTTCAATTCTTCGATAGTTGTTTTGCCGTCTGATTCTCCCCATCTGAGCAGATCAAAATAACGGAATCCCGGTACTTCGTAAGCAAATTCGATACGACGTTGTAACTTGTATTCTTCCCACAAATTGTGACCGACTGCTGAAGCGTCAAAATTATCCAAACCTGCACGATTACGAATCTGATTGACTGCGTCTGTTGTTTCATTCTCTTTACCTCCCAGTTTATAAGCTGCTTCAGCATAATTCAACAGAGCTTCGGCGTAACGAACCATAAAGTAGCAGGAAGGCGATTGCGTGTAGTTGACTGTTCCGTTTTCGTTGAAACGTCCGATTGTATATTTGGCAGCGTAATAACTTGTTACTGTAGACTGTGCGCCGCCAGTAATATCTAACTTTTCTGTGTGATGGTAATAAGTCCCTAATGAACTGTATTTTTCCGTTTTTGTCGGTTCTGAAAAGTCAATCCAGGTACGGATCAAATATCTTTCATTTTCAACACCGGCAAAATAAGTACTGTCGTACAGAATAGTAGCATAGAAACGTTTGTCCCTGTCAGTATACATATTAAGATAATTTTCACTGGTAGCAGCAAATTGGCCTTGAGCATTTAGGGTTACCCCGAGTTCTTGCGACTGAGTTGTTTTCCACCATTGCATCCATTTTCCAGTTGCTTTATCTTTCTGATAGTAGCAGTCAACCAAATCCTGAGTCGGATATGCACCTCCGCGGCCACCGTCCCAGTCAGGATTAAAGTCGGTTGTTCCTCCGTACATTTTAGCCCACGAAACCGGATGTGAGAAATTACCTGGATTGAAACCGGATCTGTTAGATTCATTAAACATGATAGGCCAGATAGACTCAACCGATGTATGAGTATTAGGCTTATTGAATAAATCGGCATAATTGGGTTCCAGTGCATATTTGCCTATTACCGATTTGGCAGCATCGTAGGCCATCTGGTAATAATGCTTAGCATCTTTTGTGAATTTGTAAAGGGCTTTGCTTTCGGCAGAACCTGATAATTTATCATACAGTCCTTTAGCAGAAGCTTCTGCTGCACAAGCGGCAGCCAGTGCTGTACGTGACTTCAGTACCTGTACGGCATCTATGTTGAGTAGTCCCAATGTCGGTTTTGTCGTAATTTGCTTGAACAACTCCAGTGATTTATCGTAATCGGACAGAATCTGATCGAATACTTCTTCGCGTCCGTTTTGAGGAAGCATTGTTTCATCAAAAATAGTCATCGTATTGGTGATGATCGGCATGATACCCCAATATCTTTCCATATCTGCATAAAACAATCCACGGAAAGCATAACTTTCAGCCAACAATTGGTTTCTTTCTTCATCTGTCATGTTAGGTACTTCAGGAATTCGTTCGATAGCCATATTGGTTTGGCGTATTTTTTTGTATCCGTCATCCCAAGGCGCTCCGACTATTCCGACACTATTCGTTTCATCGTATTGTCTGTTGTTGTAGTCATACTGGCGGAATGTGTTCTGATCGCGGTCGATGTTACCACAGGCATTATCCGACCATTGCTCTGCCTGGAAAGCCTGATTAGCTCCGGCTGGCGCCCATAAGTAAAATTGATTTACGAACGTACGTGATAACTGCGCATTACTCCAGAACTGGTCTTCGAATACACTCGTTGTCGGTTCGATTCCCAGCGGATCACAGCTGGTGAGGCAAACCGCAGTGAATAAAGCTAATATATTTAATTTCTTCATTTTGTTATGTTCTAATGTGATTACAATGTTAGTGTTGCACTCAGAGTGAATGAACGTTGAGTAGGATAACTTCCCAATCTGTTACCACCCCAAATAGAGTTTGAAGGTATATATTCAGGGTCTGTCAAATTATGGAACGGATTATCTTTCTTTACCCAGGTAAAAACATTATTGGCAATAAAGTTCACGCTCAAACCTTTGATATAACTTACGTTTTTAAGAACCCGTTGCTTCAGGTCGTAGCTGACACTGATATTTTTTAATTTCAGATAAGAGGCATCGTATACCCAAGCATCGATGAAGCTATATCCCCATCCGGTATCTGCGTTGGTTGCTATCGGCAGCTTATTGGTAATAGGGTTACTTGGTGTATAAGATTCCGGATACAGGTATTTACCATAATTAAAGAAGTAACTCTGTTGTGAACGGGCCGGTGATGTAACGTCACCGCTTACATCGGCAGCTCCTTGTAAGAAGATTTCAAAACTGAATTCTTTCCAGCCTGCTCCCAATGTGATACCGTAAAGTGTTTGAGGGGTCGTTCCTCCTTTTTCAACAATATAATAGTCGGCTGCTCCTGCTGTACCGTCACCATTTCTATCTACAATATGAGGGGTTCCTAACGTATGGTTACGAGAAGGATTCAAGTATGAGTTATACATTTCTTCGTATGAAGAGAATAGACCATCGGTTGGTAAAGCATACCAATAGGTCGGTTGCTTATTGTTCTTGCCTAAGTCGTTCCAGTTAGGATAATAATTATCTTCGTTTTCTTTTGCGTGTCTAACAGCAACTTCTTGCCAATAGGTATAGTTCACGCCCAGACGATAGGTGAAATCTCCGATCCGGTCGTTCCAGTTTAGTGAAAACTCAACGCCTCCTTTATGTTTAGTCACATAAGGAGCGTTCATTTTCGGTGTACTGGGCAGACCCAAGACAGGCGTATAAATTATTTCCGGGTTCATATCGATTTCTTCACCTTTGTTCAGATACAGATAAGTATCGAACGAACCGGTCAGACGGTCTTTGAACAATCCGAAGTCGACACCTCCGCTGAACTGTTGGGATTCGCCCCAAGTCAGGTTGCTGGATACACTGTGCTCGCTCCAAACTGTATTGGCACTCATGTTTTCTCCTAGCAGTAGCCGTCCGTCTTGCATTTTGTATTGGTTCATGTAGCTGAAAGGACTAGCCAATTCGTCACCAACCAGACCGTAGCCTGCACGGATTTTGAATGAACTCAGAATGTCTTTGTTAATGATATCTTTGATGAATTCCTCTTCCGTCAATACCCAACCTGCTGATGCTGCATAGAAGAATCCCCAGCGTTTATCCGGGTGGTAGCATAAAGAACCGTTATAGTTGGCGCTCAACTGTAAGAGGTACTTGCTGTCGTAGTCGTAAGTGACACGGCCGACGAATGAAGAAGATCCCCATTGTCCTTCTGTACCGGCCATTTTTTCCGGGACGGCTCCTGCATCGATTTGCGGATTGTAGATGGTTGGATAACCGTATGCTTTCGCCATTGTTGAGTTGGTATGGCGTTTTTGGCTTGTGTAGTTGATCATGGCGCTCAGGTTATGTTTGCCGAAAGAACGGACATAGTCTGCCTGCAAGATACCGGTAGTCAGAGTATAGTTACTCCACTTTTGCTCCAGGTTGGCGCTACTCGGATTGTAAGAATTTTCCTGGGTTGCGTATGGGGCAGAATACACACCTAGCTGCGGATGTTTGAATGTTTTGTCCATCGAACTGCTGTAGTTGAAATTAACACTACCGCTGACAGACAAGCCTTCTACCCATGGTAAACTCCATTTTAAACCGATATTGCTTTGCAGGCGATAGTCATCCGAATTTCTGAATCCGGTACTGTTCAAAAGAGCATCTACTCCATCTGCTTTATTCAAACCGGTTGTCCAGTTTTGAGGCTGACTGAATATTTCGCTTCCTTCCATCAGGACGGTGTTGAAAATATTATCGCTACCATAATCAGTACCGTACGGCTGCTTCTTTTTAGACATAACCCCATTCAAGTTTAATGTAAACTTCAAACTTTTGTCTTTCAAAAGGTAGGCATCCGTATTTACGATGGCGTTGTATTGTTCGTAATTGTAGGTATCGCTGAGTCCGGATTGATTCATATAACCTAAACTAGAATAGTATCTTACCCGTTCACTACCGCCGCGTACACTCAGGTTTGTCTGAGTCATCGGTTGCGTATGGTCGAAGAAGTCCCAGGCATCATAGTCACCATAATAGTTTTCAATATCTTTTCCTTGCGTTACGAATGGATTGAATAAATCGTTTACCTCATTGAGTGAATATCCCATACCGTATTTTTGATTGACCATATCGGTGATTTCCTGACGGCTATGGCCTTGTCCATTTAGATATCCCATGTAGTATTTGGACATTTCAGTTGTGTTGAAAGCCGGATTCTCTGCCATGTTGGCTGCATAGATTTCGTTTTTCTTGTTCACATAGTCCCAAGTACTCATTGCTTTAGGGCGGTAAGAAGGTGTCATCATCGTAATTTTTTGGCTTACCGATATTTCCAGCTGTCCTTCTTGCCCTTTTTTAGTGGTCACGACCACAACACCATCTTTTGCACGCGGTCCGTAAACAGCCGTTGCCGAGGCATCTTTCAAAATACTCATAGAAGCGATATCGTCCGGTCGCAGGCGGTTGAAGAATACTTCACCCTGACTGGTTTCCATCACTACGTCGTCGATTACGTACAAGATATTACTACCACCACGTATCCAGATTTTGGATGTTTCACCTGGAGCACCTGAACGTGCCTGTGAGATGATACCGGATACACGACCTCCCAATCCGTCACTAGGAGAGGTGACCGGCAGTTTGGCAATCGATTCCATTTTTACGTTTACAGCTGCTGCTGTTAGTGTTTTTGTTTTCTGGACACCGCTGAAACCGGTTACAACTACTTCGTCCAGGGCTTGTGAATCTTCCTCTAATTTTACATTGATAGAGGCTTGGCCTGTGTACTTGATTTCCTGTGTGGTATAGCCTACGAAAGATATTTGAATGATACTTCCGTTTTTTACCCCCTCCAACGTAAAATTACCGTCTATATCGGTAATAATACCGTTTGTGGTTCCTTTCACAATGACAGAAGCTCCGGTTACGGGACCGAATTCATCTTCTACTGTTCCTGTCACTTTCCCGTTTTGTTGGGAAATGCTTACGCTCGGTCTAATGGGAGTTGTGTCGGCTTTTATATTCCCGGGAGAACATAGTGCGCCTGCAAACAACATTAGACCAATGGGTCTGAAGTTTTTCAACATAATTGATTTAGTTTGATATTAATAAAAAAATAGGTATGAACTGTTCATAGACTGTGAACAATACTGTTCACGCACCACGAACAACACTGTTCATGAACCGTGAACAACGTTGTTCATGCTCCCTGAAATGATTTTATTCGATTTCCGGTCTATCGCTGTTCCCTACTGTCAGTATGTAGGGGAAGCGGTTGCGGCGCAGTTCGTTTAACAGAATTTTAGAGTTACTGCTTATCTGGGTGGCGATTTCCAGATAGTAAGTGCCAGCGGCCAAAGGCGGGATGATGAATGAAAAATGAGATGGTTCGTTACGTAGCAGTGAAGCTACCGGAACTTTTGTTTCTGTATCGTTTGTTGTAGAAACAAAATAGAAACCAATATCCTTGCCTTCTTCTCCACCGATTTTCACGCGGTTTCCTTTACCGTTCAAACCACCGCCCGGGGTGATCTGGTTGTTTTCACTACCTGTCGTAACGTCTGTGACGGTTGTTATGACGGGTAATCCTTCGGCGGTGCCGGAAATGATTACGTTGATATTTGCCAGATCTTTTTTCATTTCTACCAAGGGTACGCTACGAAGAATGACATTGTTTTTCGCGGGGGCGAATTTTGCATCCGGACCGATAAACGGACCGTCGACACCCAAGGAGTTTGTAGCGAAGCCAAATTCAACTGTAGAGGCGTTGTAAAGTTCGATTTTTGCTTGTTCCTTCAAATCATTGTAGGCACTTTCCAATTCAGAAGCTGTAAATTTACTGTTTACAGCGGTTAGTTGGCAGAGCGCTTTAATATCTCTGTTTGCTTGATAAATAATATTGCAAGTAAAATCGTCTTCGCGTTCAGTTAATTTGTTAGGAGTTAATTTTCCTGTAATACTGCGCATTTTGGGTTCTGTAGCTGCCATATTGATATTAGTTTTAATTAGTCCTTGGAGAACTAAGTACTTTTATGTTTTTTATTTGCTTTCGAAGTAGATTGAAGGTCCAAAAATGAGATTTGATATGAATTAGTATGTACTTATAGAGAGGAAGTGTTAATTGATTTAGTTAAAAAAACCATATTTCAAATAAATATTATTGTTATTTAAATTTAATCCATACTTTTGCAAAACAAAACAACCCTAGTTCTCCAAGAACTAGGGTTGTTTTGTTTTATAATGCAAATTATTCAAAGACTCTTGTTGACTTGTTTTTTATTGGGTGAAATATTTCGTTATGGTTATTTGTATAAATAATGTTATACTTATTGTATCTTTTTAATATGTTTACGGTATTCTTGATTAGAGTTTTGGAATATATATTATGAATTCATTTAGTTACAATAGAAAATTTCTTACCATAGGCTGCATCTAAGAGAATAGGTGGGAAGATGTAGCCGTGTTTTTTAACCACGCATTATATTCAGTTGTTTTAATCTTCTAATACATTTATACTATGAAATCAAGTGTCTTATATTTTATATTGATTGTTTTAGTTCAGGTTGGTTGTACAAAAGAAAATGATTCATTGTTGGATCAGAGTATTGATCAAAGCGAGATGAATATTATCCAATTAAAAGATATTGCCATGAAATCTGGTTGGAATGTTTCGCCTAAAGTAGAGAAAGGTGAAAGAGCAACTCCTTTGACGCAGGAAGAAATAAATGACTTCCGACAAAGCTTAGACGAATATTCCCTTTATCCTGAAATACAAGAAAATAGGGAGGTTGAAATAGTACCTCTAGGGAATAGATATATATTTATGCTTCCTTTTTCTCCCAGGCCGGTTACAAAGGCTTATGCGAGTAGTTCTATGACTGTATATGCGACTTATGGTTATTGTTATACAGGTCGGTGTAACAAATTTCCAATAAGGGTGGTTTATGACTTGGATGAACAGGGGCGTATAATTTATGCTTTTGCAGGTTCGGATAGTTTTGTAAAGGATTGCGGATGCCCTTATGTTTTAACACAATATACAACGGCATATTATAGGTGTGAATGGAATACAGACTGGGTATATATAGCGGTTTGGTTAAATTGTTCGAAATATGATAGTTCTTTCTCTGATGCGGAGCATTTTATGGTAACTGGAACTGTGTATATTAATACGGGAGCTAGCAATCTTGATGTACAATATATCGGAAAAGGTCTTTGGAAAATATTAGAATAATGGGGTTATGAATAGCGCTAATACAATAATTGAATGAAAAAAGATTGTCGATCAATAAATAAGGATTTGGTCGACAATCTTTTATAGTGTAACGATTAAATAAAAGTTACTTCTTAACTATTATTTTTTTTTCAGATCGTATAAGCTTTCCCTTAAGAGTAATACCTTCTATAACTGCTGAATAAGGAGTGTCTCCATCTGCCGTATAAAACTCGATAAATGTTTTCCCTCGTCTACTGGTTTGGATGTTAGGATTCCAGTAAATGGTAGTACGTAAATCGGAAGTCTCGTTGTTCTTCTGTTGTAGAGTCTCATATTTGGGAGAATAGAAAACTACCGGTTTCTGATGGCCCAGTAACTGTACTTGTTGTATGTTTTTGGGTATGTAATCGTATGGTTCTGCTTCTTTTTTTAATGTAATGGCGATAAAAGCTGATCCGGTCATAGGGAACCATGCTAATCCTTCTGCGGCTTCTTTGTTGTAGTCGATTTGTTCAATATCTTGTAATTGTAATGTCTCTAATATCATTTTAGCCGTTTGTGTATCATAAATTGGAAATCCATTTAAAATGATCTGAATAGGTTTTGGGTTAGAACTTCCTAACTCCCTTGATTGGAATAAACCTTGTGGCTGAATTATTAGCCCCGGTAGTCTGGATGCTAAAAATGTGGGAAGCTCTATCATCGAAGACTGTTTAATATCTTCCTCTTTGATGGTTATAGCACTAGGGATACTTTCATAAGGTGTCTTATATACTTTTTTTCTGGCTGTTACCATAACATCTTCCAAGAATATATTACGTATGCCGTTTTCGTATGTCATTCTTCTGTTTGTCTTGTCCAAAAATTCAACTGATGCCGGAAGATCGGAATAGATGTAGTTTGCTGTACATTGGGCGCTATAAGAATGGACAGGCCATATTTGATCGGCTTCCGGAAAGGTTTCCGGGTCGAGCGACAACAGTACATTCCTGCCATTCTTTTTTGTTGTAGCCTGTATGTTGTAGATCGTGCTGTCCGGGAACTCGAAAAAATCGAACTCGAAGCTACCGTCTTCTCCGGCATGAATCTCTTCCAAAACCCTTTCTTTGGGGATATGGATTTGTATTTTGGCATTGGCAATCGCTTTGTTGCCGACCAGCCGTTTAACGGAGCCGGTAATTCGTTGACTGGCTTCGGGGAGGATAGCCGGTTGCTTGTAGTCGGCTGTCAATGCGTTTTCTACATTATATTTTCGCCATCCTTGCGTCAGCATCAGCAGGTCGAGTCCTTCTTTACGGGCATTATCGTCTCCACAAAAGTACCATCCCGGATCTTCGATATATCCTTTCAGATCGGACGAAAGTAAAAGAGATGTATATATTGTATAAGAGGAATCAGGTAAGACATCGGCATTGTCGGTGACGGCGAGAGAGAAGTTCCCTTGAACAGGTTTACCTTCTGCATCCTGTAATGTGATATCCAGACGTACTTTTTCCCTTTGGGTATATGTTTCCTTATCAGTCTGTATATGGGCTGTAACTTGTTTTTCAGATTGAACGAATACCTGGCGTTCGCTGATTATTTGACCTTGTGAAGAGAGTAATAACAAATGTATGATGCCGGGCGAGAATGCCTTCTTATCGATACTGATCCGGTGGGTCTGGCGGAAAGGTTGTACGAATAGCGGGAAACCTCGTTGGTGGATTAGCAAAGTCTGTGTTTCGTCGGTTGCGATTCCGTTGGAGTAGAGGATATTTATATGATAGTCAGAGTAGCTTTCTTCTATATTCAGTGTACTTATGTTCGTTTCGGCGGCAGGCAGTTCGAAGCGTTTTTCAATACCGGCTTTGGAGATGCATTCTGCATAGTATGTTTTACCTGTTTCCGGAATCCAACTGAAGCGTCCCATACCGGCATGTAGCGTTTGGAAAGAGCAGATTTCTTTTCCGGTTTCGTCTTTAACAGTTCCGGTTATGTCTTCAGATAGCCCGTAAGTATTTAGAGCTTTGAAAGCCATTGTCGATGAAACTCCGGCAGGCAGGTTTCCTCCTTCAGGCAGGAAATCGACGTGGTAGTCGTTGGCCGGAAGCGAAACGGGTAGGAATTGCTGGAAGTTTGCTGCTTCCAGTTTGATGACTTTATGTTTATATTTGTCCGGAGATATTTTGAACCGGGATTGTTTTCCTTCTGTCCTGTATTCAATTTTGCCGTTTTCGTCGTAAATGGATACGTTTTCCAGTGAAATATCTTCCTTGGTGAGGGTATTGGTCAGTCCGATCAATCCTTTAATTTGGTTTTGTTGTGGCTTCCCTTCAAAAGTGACGGTTGTTGCCAGTGAGTGGCTGAAAGGGGAAACGATGTGTATAGGTTTGCGGAAAAAGTATTCCTCTCCGCTGTTCGTCATGTAACGGGTATAAGCCCTTATGATATATTCTCCGGCAGGGATATCTTCCTCCAATGGCAGGTGACCATAAAACAAGCCGTCTTTATCCTCTCTTATTTTGACTCTTGAGACTACGTTCCCAAAAGGATTGATAAGTTCGGAATAGATATAGCGGCTGGCGGTTTCCGGTTGGTTGTTAACGGCATTCACCAGATATGCCCTGAACCAAATCGTATCACTGCCGACATATACCGATCTGTCGGTATGTACATGAATTTTTTCGTTAGGGAACAGGCTACTTTGCTGCCAAAGTCTATTCCTGATAGTATCTGGTGATAAATTGTTCTGGGCAACGGAGGTGAAGGTTGTCAGAGTAGATAATATAAGGTATACGGCTTTTTTCATAACATTCTTTATTTGCTGTAAATATGCAAATAAATATTTTATTTGTCACCAATTTGCTTATGACATTATAATTTAACCGGAATCTTTAAAGTAAACCGGCTCCCTTTCCCTTCTTCTGACGAGATTAGGATATCGCCTTCCAAACGTTCGGCAATCGTTTTGCAGATGGAAAGACCCAAGCCTGTTCCCTGGGCGAATTCGTCTTGTTTATAGAAACGTTCGAATACTTTTTCGATGGCTTCCCGGGAAATGCCGATACCGGAGTCTTCTACATAGATATAGACATTGTTTTCTTCTTTTTTGAATTCATATCCCAGTTTGATATATCCTTGTTTGGTGAATTTTACTGCATTATTGATGAAGTTCGTGATCACTTGGGTAAACCTGAAACGGTCGACATAGACATTGATCTCTGCGGAAGGTGCATCTTTAATAAACTGAATATGCGGGGGAATAAGTAACAGGTGCGTCTGGTAGATTTCATCGATCAGATCATTTAACCTGAATGTTTCGAAGTCAAATGTCATGCGGCCCGATTCGATACGGGACAGTTCGAGGATATCATTGATCAGTTTTAAAAGCAGATCGCTGTTTTTATTGATCGTGTCTTTAAATGTCTCTTTTTCCTCTGGTGTAAGATCGCTTTCCTCCTGCAGCAGATTGGAAAAGCCGACGATTGCATTTAAAGGAGTCCGTATTTCATGACTCATATTTGCCAGGAAGGCAGATTTCATTTTATTGGCTTCCTCCGCCTTTTCTTGTAAGACCTTCAACCTGTCTTCTTTATCCTTGAACGATTGTATGTTCAGGCACAAACCTATGACTGTCTGTTCAGCGTCAGCCTTATCTTCTCCATGATTGTAGCGTAATTCCCACCAGCAATACTCTTTACTATTAAAATTGAACCGGCATTGGATGGTCGTTTCTTCCCATATCCCGGCATAAATATCCCGGATGTGGCTACGCAAATGTTCCCGGTCGTCCGGATGTGTTATAGCTAATAAATCCGTAAGAGACATTTCCCTGGGATCGATCTGATTGTCTATAAAGAAATCATTTTCAAAGATAAAACATCCTTTTTCCAGTTTCCACGCATATGTATTACCCCCTTCCAAAGCCAACCGAAGGAAACGCCTTTCCTTGAACAGGTTCGTTTGTATTTGTTTTTTGCGGTTGGATTCCAGTTTATACATAAGTATTAATTGGGCAATAATATATATGATCAGTAGCATGAATAAACTACCCCCGATGATCATCGCTTTATGATAACGCTCATAGAATGGAAGATTATAGATGATGCTATCTCGCGGTAAATCTTTCTTTTTAATATTGAAACGTTCCATTTCGTTCCAGTCGAAAGCATAGACTTTAGGGCTTTCAATAATGGAATAGTTCGTAGGGGATGCACCGTGTAAGATATCAGCAGCTCTTTCCGAAACGACATCTATTTGTATATCCAACGTTGTAAAATATCCTCCGGTAATACCTCTGTCATCATTAAATCCATTGTTGATGACAGTGAAATTGGGTACATTCGCCAGGCGGCCTATGGTCAGGACATCAAAGTCGAGGATGATTTGCAGGCATGCCGTATAAGGCTTATTCTGAAAAATGGATAACAAACTCTGGGCCGAAAGATAGGCTGTTTCAGTAGTATATAGAACAGATTTGCCAGGTTCGCCAGGGCAAATATCGTCGGGATATTCATTTCTCTTTTGATGAAATAAGCCTATTCGCAGGGTTCTGCCGGTATCTTTGATCTCTTCCTGGATCGTTTTGAACGACTCTCTGCTCATAAAGCGGGCATTCTTGAAAAACAGAATATTGGAAGGACCGTATAATTTCTCTATCAGTTCAATGGTCTTCATGTAGTTGGGTTTATCCCAGAAGCCGGTGAAGTTAGGATGTTGTTTCAGTAAGGACCAGTTAGGAAAGTTTACTCCCGAAAATACGACAGGTTTAGTCTTTCCCAGCGGGTGGTTGCAAGCCATTAATGTATAAGTAGCCTGATCGTCGTTGACCAGAATGATATCGGGATTCCAGCTTTTGATAGAATCTAAATAATGATACATACGGTCATTTTCTTCCTTCTCATTGTAACGCTCGCAGTCCAGATAAAAAGTCTGTGTGTTTGTCGGGATATTCTTTTTCTCCAGTTTTTCGGCAATCAGATCGCTAAATCTGGAATATGTAGTGAGATCCTCCGTATAAGAATGGAGGATGAGAACTTTATAGGGGGTGTTGCTACCGGCAGCCTCTATATTATCTTTTATTCCAACAGTGAATAAAAGAAAGAACAGCAATATGTGCCAAAAACGTTTCAAGAAATCTTCTATTATTAGCCCTGATAACTGATTAATATGATAACATTACAACAAACAGTGCTATGCCTGCAATAATATAGGACATAACACTGCCGTTCTATTTCTTGTTATGAGTTGGCAAAGATAATTAAAAACCTAATAGAATCAACGCTTATCGATTCTTTGTTGCTTTTTGTGGGTAATCCGGATACAACAAGTACTTTTTTCGCATTTCTTTATACTTATCCAATTCCGGTTGCCAGCTGTCCCGGATCTCTTGCTCTGATAATCCCCTGACAATCTGGTAGCGCAATTCCTTGGTTCCGGCGAGCAGGTCGAACCATTGTGGGCGGGAGAAAAAGAATGCCTGTTCATTCCCTGCCTTATTATAGAAATCAAGGAAGAAATGGAGTGTCAACCCTCCTTCAAAAGGGTATTCCCGGAGATCGACGCCATAACATTCTTTGTCCTTTTGTAATGGATTGGTATCAAAGCCGGGTAATGAAACAGGAGTGAATGTAAAATCACCATATTTTCTGTCCGGAAATCCGATAACCTGGAACGGATAATAAGTTCCGCGCCCGATACTGATATTGGTCGCTTCGAAGAAACATAACGACGGGTACAGCCGGATTGACTGGTCGTTCGGCAGGTTGGGAGAAGGCTTGACGGGAAGCCAGTAAGGATCGCCATGTTGCCAGTTTTCCATTTTAACGATATGAAGTTTGCAGCTGTCCGGCGAACTTTTCAACCAGCCTTCGCTGTTTATCATCCAAGCCAGTTCTCCGACTGTTAAGCCGTGTAATAATGGAATAGGATCGACACCTACAAACGATTCAAAACCTTTCTGACGGACCGGCCCGTCTACAAAATCATTCGGGTTCGGACGGTCGAGCACGATAAACTCGACGCCATTTTCAGCACAAGCCTCCATGACATAATGCATCGTACTTATATAAGTATAAAAACGGGCACCTACATCCTGGATGTCGAAGACGATAACGTCCAGTCCGCTTAATTGCTCGGCTGTCGGTTTTTTATTTTTTCCATAGATAGAGACAATCGGGACACCCGTTTTCAAGTCGCGGCTGTCTTTTACCTCTTCTCCGGCATCGGCAGTGCCACGGAAACCATGTTCGGGGGCAAACACTTTTTTTACATGGATACCCCGTTCCACCAAAGCATCCAGTAAGTGTTTTTGTTGTTTTTCCAGGATAGATGTCTGGTTCACAACCAATCCGACTTGTTTATCTTTCAATAAGCGGGTGACCACATCCATACGCTCGGCACCCAGAACCAAAGCCCCCTGGGTGGTTGTAGCCTGTAGTTGTGGCATGAGTAATATGCCGATAAACCAAAGTGTAAGCCTGAAAACTGTTTTCATAATCCGTATCCTACTGTTTTATTGCATGCAAAAGTAGCAAATGTTCGTCTTATTAAAGCTATGAAACGATTAAATGTGTTTATATTTAACATGTTTGCCTTGAACTATCACGCTTCTTTTTATGTTGGATAATTACAAACAAAAAGAATAATCATATGGCAACAAGACTTCCAAAAATCAAAGAAAAAGCGAAAACCGAAGCTTTAGTGTTAGATCATAAAGATGAACGGTATCCTGTGCAACAGGTGGCAACGGATGGTAAAGTGACAAAAAAAGAGGTGAAAGAGGCGGTGAAGGAGATCAATCCCGATTTGAATAGCCTGGGTAGCAGAGGATAGTTTTTATTCGTCGGATAATGATAGTCAATATAAAATATCTGTATCTTCGCAGTCGGATTAAGAATAAAGCGTAGATAAAATGAATCCTATTGATATTATCTCAAAATATTATCCGGTCGGATCGGATGCTTACCATATCCTGATCACCCATAGCCGGAGTGTGACGGATAAAGCATTGAGCCTGGCACACATGCATCCGGAAATGAACCTGGATATTCCTTTTATTGAAGAAGCGGCTATGCTTCATGATATAGGTATCTTTTTGTGCAATGCACCGGAAATAGGTTGCTTTGGCGAGGCCGAATATATCTGTCATGGCTATCTGGGCGCCGATCTGATGCGTAAGGAAGGTTTTCCGCGGCATGCCCTGGTTTGTGAACGGCATACCGGGACCGGTATTACCGCTGCAATGATAGCAGAGAGACATCTTCCGCTTCCTTCACGTGTAATGGTTCCGGTATCGTTGGAAGAACAACTCATCTGTTTTGCCGATAAGTTTTACAGTAAGACAAAACTGGATAAAGAAAAGCCGGTTGAAAAAGTAAAACAGAGCCTTTCGAAGTATGGAGAGGAGACCGTTATACGTTTTGATAACTGGTGTAAACTCTTTTTAGGGGAATAAAAGCTAAAGGGCTCATTAATTTATTATACATTTGCACGCTGTAACGATTCAGTTGACAGTTGACAGATGACTTCGTTTTCACCTGTCAACTGTCATCTGTCAACTGTCAACTTAATTAATGAGACACAGAGGGCTATTTATCCTATTATATTTCCTCGCCGGGGCTTTGATGATGTATTCGCAGGAGCTGGTTGCCCCGCGGGATACCGTATTGCCTTTAAATGGGGATACGATAGTTCCTGCCGTCACGGACAGTACGGTCCTTGCCGCCGATTCTACCCAGTCCAAAAAGGTCGGGCTCGATGCTCCGGTAGTTTATCAGGCAAAAGACTCTATGGTCATGACTGCCGGTAACTGGGCATATCTGTACGGCGAAGGAGATGTCAAATATCAACAGATCGGGTTGCAGGCTGAGAATATCGAAATGAGCCTGGACAGCAGTCTGGTATTTGCCAAGTTCGGTCTCGACTCCATTGGTGATGAGTTCGGTTATCCCTTGTTTAAAGACGGCGATCAGGAGTACGAATCCAAAACGATGCGTTATAACTTCAATACCAAGAAGGGATATATTACCGATGTGATTACCCAGCAGGGAGAAGGCTTTGTTACTGCCGGACGCACCAAGAAGATGGATGACGATGTCCTGAATATGGTGGGGGGTAAATATACCACTTGTGACGAACACGATCATCCTCACTTTTATATCCAGATGACCAAGGCAAAGGTCCGCCCCAAAAAGAATATCGTGACCGGGCCTGTTTATATGGTGATCGAAGATGTTCCGTTGTATCCTATCGGCTTGCCGTTCTGTTTCTTCCCTTTCTCCAGTACCTATTCCTCAGGTGTGATCATGCCGACCTATCAGGATGATTCCCAGCGTGGTTTCGGTTTAAGGGACGGTGGATATTATTTTGCGTTGAGCGACTATATCGATCTGGCGGTAACCGGAGAAATCTATACGAAAGGTTCCTGGGGGCTTCAGGCGCAGTCTTCCTACAAAAAGAGATATCTTTTCTCCGGTAATTTCAATGCCGCTTACCAGGTTAGTAAGTTCGGAGATAAAGGGCTGGCCGACTATAGTTTGACGAAGGACTTCCGGATAAACTGGACGCACAGCCAGGACCCTAAGGCGAATCCGTACCGGACATTCTCCGCAAGTGTCAATTTTGCGACTTCCAGCTTCGACCGTAACAGTGCAATGGGTATCTATAACCCGAACACGACGAACAATACAAAAGGTTCCAGTATCAATATCACGCAACGTTTCCCGAACAATCCGCTGACTCTTTCGGCAACCATGAACGTGAACCAGAATTCCAAAGACTCGATGATCTCTGTGACGTTGCCTGACCTGACCATTACTTTGAGCCGTATATTCCCGTTTAAGCGGAAGAATCCGGTAGGCAAGGAACGTTGGTATGAAAAGATATCCATGAGTTATTCCGGATATTTCAGGAATAGTATTACGACAAAAGAAAACCAGTTGTTCAAATCGAATATAATAAAGGACTGGAAGAACTCGATGGAGCATAGCATTCCGGTCAGTGCGACATTTACAGCATTCAAGTATATCAATATCTCTCCTTCGTTCAATTATAAGGAAAGTTGGTATACCAGCAAGATCACAAAGCAATTCGATCCGCAGTTGAATACATTGGTAAACCGCGATACGACTTACGGATTCTATCGTATTTACAATTATAATGCCTCTTTATCTGCCTCTACGACCTTGTATGGTTTTTATAAACCGCTTCCTTTCCTGGGCGATAAAGTACAGATGATCCGTCATCGTTTCGAGCCTTCCGTCAGTATCAGTGCGGCACCTGATTTCGGTGGCAGTATCTTCGGTTTCTATGATCATTATCAGTATATCGATGCCAATGGCGATCCGATCGATTATGTTTATTCACCTTTTGCTCATAATGGTTCTATCCCGAGCGGAAAGCAGGGAAGTTTGAATTTCTCGTTGGATAATAACGTCGAAATGAAGGTCAAGTCGGATGCGGACAGTACCGGTTTTAAAAAGATCAGCCTGATCGATAAATTATCATTAGGCATGAGCTATAATATGGCGGCGGACTCTTTCAAATGGAGCGACTTATCTGTCGGATTACGTTTAAAGTTCTCGAAAAGTTATACATTGAACCTGAACGGAACGTTTGATACCTATACCTATGGTGCAGATAAAAACGGTAAGCCGGTCAGATTGGATATCCCCCGTTGGAAAGCAGGTAAAGGTATCGGCCGTTTGCGTTCGACAGGAACCAGCTTCTCCTATACATTTAATAACGATACGTTCAAGAAGTGGTTCGGTGGAAAAACGGACAGTAATATTCCCGAGGAAAATGCGGGTGACGGCGAATTGGAGAACCTGACAGCGGAAAATCAGGATGGAGAGAATGCCGATGCCGAGGGAACACAGGAAGGCGGACGTTTACGCGGAAAGAAGAAAGATACCGGCGAGTACGATGCCGATGGTTATCTGATCTCCAAGATCCCCTGGAGCCTTTCCTTTAATTACAGTATGCAGCTGCGTTATGGCGATTTTGATCCGAACCGGTTGGAGTATAAGTATAAGTTGACCCATGCGCTGAGCTTTAACGGAAATATTCAGCCGACGAAGAACTGGAGTTTTAACTTCAATGCGACATACGATTTCGATAATAAGAAGATTTCGTTCATGACCTGTAACGTGACACGTAACCTGCACTGTTTCCAGATGTCTGCCAGTTTTGTGCCGGTAGGCCCCTATAAATCATATACATTCTCTGTTGCGGTAAGCTCTTCACTGCTGAAAGACTTGAAGTACAACCAGAGCAGTAGCGCCCGTGAAGGACAGGATTGGTATTGATCGATCGGTAGTGCAAAAAGAAATAAAAAAGGCAAGTTTTTCAACCTGCCTTTTTTTGTTATTTTATTACCATTCTATCGGACCTTGCCCTGTGGCTATCAGATAATCATTCGCTTTGCTGAAATGTTTGTTCCCGAAGAATCCCCGGTAAGCGGAGAGGGGAGAAGGATGTGCCGATTTCAGGATCAGATTGCGTGAAGCATCGATCACGGACCCTTTGCGTTGAGCATATGATCCCCAGAGAATATAAACGATATGGCTGCGTTCTTCCGCCAGATTCCGGATCACGGCATCAGTGAATGTTTCCCATCCCCGGTTTTGATGTGAGCCTGCCTGATGTGCACGGACTGTCAGGGTGGCGTTCAATAACAGGACACCCTGGTCTGCCCAGCGTAAAAGGTTACCGCTTGGGGGCATCGGTTTGCCCAGGTCGCTTTCTATCTCTTTGAAAATATTGATCAGGGAAGGCGGATAAGGTGTTCCGTCCTGCACGGAAAAGCAAAGCCCGTGTGCCTGTCCCGGCTCGTGATAAGGGTCTTGTCCCAGTATGACAACTTTTACTTTATCGAAAGGACAATGCTCGAAAGCATTAAAGATGTATGGTCCCGGGGGATATACAGTTCCGTGACTGTATTCCTGTTTTACAAAGTTGATCAACTCTTTGAAATAATCTTTTTCAAATTCGGGGGCTAACCGTTCTTTCCAGCTTTGTTCGATCTTTACGTCCATAACTTTAAATTAAATACATTCCTGCAGCACGGGCTTCCTGACGCATTTCTTCCGGCCAGATACTTGCCTGGATTTCGCCGATATGGGCTTTACGCAGATAAAACATACACAACCGGCTTTGGCCGATACCGCCTCCGATACTTTGAGGCAGTTCGCCGTTTAAGAGGCGTTTGTGGAAATAGAGTTCTTTTTTCTCTTCTGCATTACATGTCTTCAATTGGCGTAGCAACGCTTCTTTATCTACGCGGATACCCATTGAAGATAGTTCCATCGAGCGGTTCAGGACATCGTCCCAGACAAGCAGGTCACCGTTCAATCCGGTCTGTCCGTTTTCTGCAACAGTCGACCAGTCGTCGTAGTCCGGAGCACGTCCGTCATGTTTCTCCCCGTTGCTTAACTGACATCCGATGCCGATGATGAATACTGCTCCGTATTCTTTGGCAATAGCGTCTTCCCGTTCTTTCGGTGTAAAGGTAGGATATTTTTGCAACAAATCCTCGGAATGTATGAAATGAATCTGCTGTGGAAGTGTCGGTCTTATCTGTGGGAACATTTCGTATACGAGATATTCAGTGCGCACCATGGCGGCATAAATGCGGCGTACCGTCTCTTTCAGAAATTCGATATTGCGTTCTTTAGGACTCATTACCCGTTCCCAGTCCCACTGGTCAACATATAATGAATGCAGGTTTCCCAGTTCTTCATCGGAACGGATGGCATTCATATCTGTATAAATACCGTATCCTTCTTCTATATTATAATCGGCTAAAGTGAGCCGTTTCCATTTAGCCAGTGAATGTACGATCTCGGCTTTGGAATCATTCAGATCTTTGATGGGAAATGTAACAGCTCGCTCCGTTCCGTTCAGGTCATCATTGATCCCCATCCCTTTAAGAACGAACAAAGGTGCCGTGACACGACGCAGGCGTAACTCCGAAGACAGGTTTTGCTGGAAAAAGTCTTTGATCTTCTTGATTCCCATTTCTGTTTGAGACAGGTTTAGCAAAGCCTTATATCCCGCAGGTTTAATTAAATAGCTCATATACTTGTTGTGCTTTGTGTTTGTTAAATATGAGTCGCAAAGATAATGATTAATGGCAAAATAGCAATGTTTATGCCTTTTTTATTTGCAAAATGGCAGTATATATGCTGAAGTGTGTTGCAAAATATCAAAACTTATGTTGTAGGGCAGAAAAAAGAAAGATAGATAAAACTCTTCGGCCGTTCGTTTGGTTTCTTCCGATATTATATTTACTTTTGCCCCGTCTTTGGCCTGGTAGCTTAGTGAATAGAGCGTCAGATTCCGGTTCTGAAGGTCGAGGGTTTGAATCCCTCCCGGGTCACGATTAAAGTATTTTTGTAAAAGTCGATACCTCGCAAAGGGATATCGGCTTTTGTTTTTTATATGTGTATCAAGATGTTATGCCTCAAAGTTTAATTGAGCGACTGAACATCTTTTGTTAACTTCTGCATTTTCTTAGTTATAAACTCCTTTATTTGTAATCGTAAAATACCTGTTTACTAATGCAAAGCTACCTATCTTTTAATTTTTTGACCTTGGTAGTAAAGCTTTTTGACCTAGGTAGTAAACGTTTTCTACCTAGGTGATAAACGTTTTTGACCTAGGTCAAAAATATAAAATAAAGGCATCTTTGAATTAGGAACCAGTTGTTTTGTAGTTAGAAGGCTATTGGGTTACAAGGAGTGGAAGCAATGAACATTTCTTAATTCCTTTTGTTTTATATATAGTTATTAATCTATGTAAAAACAAAATAATATGTTGGCGATATACAGATTTTTATTCCCGTCTAAACCGGACGGCACAGCTATTTCACTGTTGTTATTGGCATTACGTATCCTTTTCGGAGGGTTGTTGTTGTCTCATGGTATCCAGAAATGGACTAACTTTACAGAGATGTCTGCTGTTTTTCCCGATCCGCTGGGGGTTGGTAGTCAGGTCTCGTTAGGACTGGCTATTTTTGGAGAGTTGGCTTGTTCGATCGGTTTCATCTTCGGTGCGCTGTATCGTTTGGCGATGATCCCGATGATTTTTACCATGTGTATGGCCTTCTTCGTTATTCATGGCAATGATGCGTTTGCTGTAAAAGAGTTGGCATTCATTTATCTGGTTGTCTTTATATTGATGTATATTACCGGTCCGGGTAAATTTTCGATAGACCGGATGATATCGATACCGCTATCGAAGAAGAGAAGGTAAAAATCAGACGATGCAGATTAGAGTTACGATCCCTTGTTTTGCCGGATAGGTAATATTAGTAGACTACATTCTTTTGTGTTTGTATGTATCTGGATTATGGTATTCTGTGTGATCCATCCTTCAAGGAGCCGATCACACGGATAAGTTTTACTGCAATAATCGATATAATGAATAAGTTCCGTTGTATCGTCGAGAAAAAGAAATGCTCCTTTGCATATCTTGTTGCGATCAAATAAACAAGTCAGTGTGGAAGACTCAAACCGGACTTCCAGGCTGGTTTCTTTTTGGGCTTTAAATATATAATGTTTTTCATTCCGCTCTCTGTCAACAAAAACCGTTTTTACAAAACTAAGGGGTTTATTGATTGCGAGGCATCCCAGGGTTATTTGCTCTGCATAATTCCTATTGTTTTTTTGAGTCATATTATTGTCTGTTTAAAAATGATAGGCAAAGGAATAAAATACAAGTCCAATGGTCTATTAAGTAATCCTATCTTTTATCAAATATTGGATTGATATTATTTCGAGGTTTTGTCTGATGATATTATTCCATTAAATAAAATATTATCCAGATTAATACTTACTTTTGCAATAGGTAAATCATATACAATTAATTAAATTATGGAGGCAACAGCAAAAAGGAGCAATCATGGAGCGAATGCACGTCGTTGGAGAGAATGGCGTAATATCAATCAAGATGTATTGGCTGAGCAGATTGGTGTATCACAGGCTACATTATCCGGTTATGAGAAAAGGGATAAATTGGAGCCTGATATTTTAGCAAAGATAGCTGAGGCTTTAAACATTCCAGTTGAAGCAATTACAGAAATGGAAGAAGGTGCATCTATTAATATTGTTGCAAATACATTTGATAATCAATCCTCTGCTGTTAATTGGTGTCCAACTTTCAACCCTATCGATAAAATAGTCGAACTTTATGATAAACTTCTGGAAGCAGAAAAGGAAAAGGTTGCGATGTTGCAAGAAGTTTTAAGGGATAAAAGATAGGCTTTATATAAATGGTATGGATAGCAATTTTCAATAAATTGTGGATTAGTAAATTATAGAAATAAAAAAGTCCGTTAATCATTCGACTAACGGACTTCTCTTTTAGTGGGCGTTGACGGATTCGAACCGCCGACCCTCTGCTTGTAAGGCAGATG
>OMGR01000438.1_pt1 | contig 31132 bp, 23 predicted proteins | sample 1646061 | NCBI WGS metagenome assembly OMGR01 (sample SAMN05578583, study PRJEB25193) | human gut metagenome | biome: Human Microbiome; feature: human-associated habitat; material: feces | host: Homo sapiens | place: USA:Birmingham | reverse complement strand
TGGCGTGACTGGAGTTCAGACGTGTGCTCTTCCGATCTTCTGTTACTACACTTATGATTGTATCGCTGGTTGGGTTTGTTGGATACTCAATCAGTAACAGAAGCAACATTAATTTCTGGGGCAGAAGGAGCCTGTTTATTTTGGCATATAGTCTTGTTATATGCTGCTTTGCAGCTGCAAGAGACGGACTGGATAAAACAATTCAGTATACGATAGATGGAAGCTGTAATCCTGGAATATTTTCACTCGTGAGCGTTCCAAACATAGTTGGATGTGTCGGAGCTGCAATCATAATTATTGCAGCAATAGCAACACCAATTGCAAAGTCACAGCATATGCGTGAGATATGGTTTTATGTGATGTCCGGTGGAGTGATGCTAAAGATTGTAGTTATGGAGATTGCGAGAATTATACAGATGTTTTAGGAGTGTTTTCATGAGAGTAGAGACTGAAAGAATGGGAGGTGACATTACCGCAGAATATAAAGATGGGCAGTTATACATCATGGAACGAATAATAATGTAGAATGACAGGAGAAAAAATTATGAAGAATAAGTTATTCGTTACTTTGGGCATCCTCGGCATGAGCATGTTGACTTATGCCAGCCCCAAACATTCTCAGGAAACTTCTTATCCAAGTTACAAAGGATTGGTCATGGCAGGATACCAAGGTTGGTTTCGTGGCCCACAGGATGGAACCAATCAAGGCTATGGTCATTATGGGGCCGGAAAGCTATTTGACGAAAAACATTGCACTATTGATGTATGGCCCGATGTGAGTGAATATGAAAAGACCTATGAGACGTCTTTCCAGCATGCCGATGGAAGAAAGGCACGTGTATTCAGTTCAGCGGACAAGTCTACTGTCGACCTGCACTTCAAGTGGATGAAGGAGTATGGAGTGGATGGAGTATTCGTGCAACGTTTTTTTAGCTATACCCGCGGAGACCAGCAAAACTCGGTACCTAACCGTATTTTAGCGAATGCCTTGGAAGCTGCTTCAAAGTATGACCGAGCCATAGCTGTCATGTATGATTTGTCCGGGTTGAAAAAGTCAGGTGAAGATTGCTCCCTGATTATAGAAGACTGGAAAAGACTGGTAGACAATCAGAAGGTAACTAATCAGGCTGGAAAAAAGACTTATCTGCATCATAATGGAAAGCCCGTGGTAGCTATATGGGGAGTCGGTTTTCCCGACCGCCCTTATAATATCAGGAACATCGGTTTAGACCGTTTGATTGACTTCTTGCAGAATGACCCTGTTTATGGTGGTTGCACGGTGATGTTGGGTGTTCCTACTTTCTGGCGTAATCTGGAGGCTGATTGTATCAATGATCCCTATCTGCATACAGTGATTAAGAAAGCGGATATAGTTCTGCCATGGACCGTTCAGCGTTTTTCTCCTTTGTTGCATAACGACATGGACCGCTTCCGTGACTTGGTGATTGAAGATATCCGTTGGTGTAAGGAGAATGGCGTAGATTATGTTCCTGCCGTAACTCCCGGATTCAGTTGGCACAATCTTAGCAAACTGGAATTCCCGGATGACGTGAAGCCTATTGGCAGTATTCCCCGTCAGGGAGGACGTTTCTATTGGCAGCAGCTTTCTACTGCAATGTTGGCAGGTGCCGAGATGATTTATGTGGCCATGTTTGATGAAGTGGACGAGGGAACCGCTATCTTTAAATGTACGGGAGACCATCCGGTTAGTGATGTGGCCAAGTTTATTGATATGGACGGACAGCCTTCCGACCATTATCTGTGGCTGACAGGCGAGGCTGCCCGCATGCTCAGGAAAGAGACTCCACTGACGTTTAAGATGCCCGTAAGAGAATAACTTATGAAACGATCCTGCTTTATAATAGTTCTGTTTGTTTCTTTCCTGCTCTGGGCAGGCGGGGTACAGGCACGAATAACATTACCGTCCTTTTTCTCGGATGGGATGGTATTGCAGCAACAAAGTTCAGTTGCCATTTGGGGAAACAGTGACCGGAAACAGCAGAAGGTTACTGTAAAGACTTCGTGGAATAACAAAAAATATACAGTAACGACTGATGAATCGGGTAGCTGGAAAGTAAAAGTAGAAACACCGGTATATGGTGGTCCCTACCATATTGAGGTGAGTGACGGCGAGACGGTACGGATTAATGATGTATTGATTGGTGAGGTCTGGCTCTGTTCCGGTCAGTCTAATATGGATATGCGTGTAGGCGGTCGTTACAGTGATCCGGTGATGGGATCGTTGGATGCGATTGTGACTTCAGGAAATCCCGGAATACGTATGTTTACAGTAGGAAGCAAAATGACCTCCGAACCGTTGACTGATTGTAAAGGTGAGTGGCAGGAAGCCTCATCGGAGACAGTTCCCGAGTTTTCGGCTGCGGGATACTTTTTTGCACGTAAACTAAATCAGGTATTGGGTATTCCCGTGGGCATTATCCATGCCAGTTATGGAGGCTCACGGGTGGAAGCCTGGATGAGTAAAGAAGGTGTAGCGCCTTACAAAGACTTGCCGGATGTGCATAATGCTTCTATTCTCTATAATGGGATGTTGAGTCCTGTGGTCGGATATGGCATTCGGGGATGTTTATGGTATCAGGGGGAAGCAAATGTGGATGCACCTGATTTATATATGCAGTTGTTTCCCTCATTGGTGAGCGACTGGCGTAAACAATGGGGAATAGGGGAATTTCCCTTCTACTATGCCCAGATTGCTCCGTTCAATTATAATAAAGGAGAGGGGAAAGGCAAGAATTCGGCTTACCTGCGTGAAGCGCAAGTGAAATGCCTTCATCTTATTCCTTCTTCGGGTATGATTGTGCTGACGGATGTTGGCGATGACCGCACTATCCACCCTATGGAGAAAGAAACGGTGGGCAATCGGTTTGCTTATCTGGCCTTGGGACGTACTTATGGCAAGAAAGGCTTTCCGGTAACGGGGCCGTTGTATAAATCTATGCAGACGGAGGGCAACAAGATTATCTTGTCGTTTGATGAAATGGGCAAAGGGCTGACTACTTATCGGCAACCCTTGAATGGCTTTGAAGTAGCCGGTGAGGATAGAGTATTTCATCCGGCCCATGCACGTTTTGGTAAAGATGCGCAAACGGTTATTGTCTCAAGCCCGGAAGTGGAACATCCTGTCGCGGTGCGCTATGCCTTTAAGGATTATGTAAAGGGTTGCCTTTATAATATGTCTGGTCTTCCGGCATCTTCATTCAGAACAGATAACTGGTAATAAGGGAATATCATGAAAAACAAAAACGATTTATTTAAAATAGCTTGTGCCGTTCTGTTACTTTGGGTAGGAGTAGCCGGGAAAAGCTGGGCACAAGAGACAAAGAAGAGTTATTGGAATCTGCGTACCCAACTGATGCCTCTACGCTTGCCGCCTCCGCCACCCGGCTATAAACCGGAGTATCTGGACCTGAATGGAGACGGGAAACCGGATGCTATTAAGTCTGTCACCCACAACGATATACCCATCTTGTGGCTGGATGATGACGGCAATATGAAAGAAGGGGACCTGGAAGGTGATATGGTGAATGATTGCCTGTTGATTGACCGCAACAAGGATGGCATTTATGGAGGTCAGGGCGACTTGATTATCGACTGGGTGGATACGGATGGAGACGGGAAAGCGGATATGCAGATTGTTGTAGAGTATCCGAAAGAACGTACGGGGGAAGTATGGCCCAACGGGCATTACATGATTATGCTCGATTTGGATCATGACAATGTCTTCAATTATATCAACTGGAATAATTTTACCCTTCAGTGCTGGGATCGCAGTGGCTTGTCCGATTTCTATGAGGATTACAGTGGCCGGACAGCTTTTATGAAGATACACAATTCCACCTATGATATAAAGGACTTACGCCTGAATTGGGAGAATCCTTTCCTATTCTACGATCCGGATGGAGATGGCAGGACGGAAATGGCTATTCGTATGTTGGACTCTCCTAAAATCCACGATCCGAAAGCCCCTTCCAATAGCTACGTAAACCGCCAGGTGGAGGGTAGAGTTGACTGGGTTTCATTGGCAGTCGATCTGGATAATGATAACACTACCGGAAATGAATTCGACTTTGATTTCACTATTGGTTTCCAGGGAGAAGGATTCGATTATATGGATCAGGTTCACCCCATTAAAAACCTGCGTGGAATGCCGGAGGCTGATAAGTTCTTTATGGACCCCCGCTATCGCCAGTTGACGGAACTGATTTATCCCGACCATGACAGTGCGCAGGAACTTATCTTCCAGCGTGGCAAATGGAACCGCATAAACTTTGTATATGATGAAGATGACGATTGTAGCCGTTGGGAACGTGTAGAGTTCTATGATCCTAAGGATCCGTTTAAAGTAGGATGGAATAAAGGGGGAATAGATAATAATAAACAGAGTGATGCCGCCGGTGACCGTGGTGAGTGGGATATGGATAATTCGGGTAATGCTCAACTCTATATCAGTCGTTTTGACGGTCGCCTGCACTTGTATGGGGCGGAAACTGGAGTTTGGCGTATCGACCAGAATGCAGAATATTTTCAGGGATGGGATCGTATGTGGATGGACTTCCGCGACCCGAAGCGCTTTGCTACTGTACTTTATAGTGACCGTGGCAACAATGGTTTCTTCGATCATATTGAATATGACCTCGATGGTGATACAAAGATGGAGACCGTGATTGACTTTAAAGAACTGGGTATTGACGATACCTGTGAGGTGATTGATATTTCAAAATTTACCTATAATGATTATGTAGCGTTAGGTAAACGGATGTCTGAAGGAATCTGGAAGAATGCCGGACAAGCCGTTCAGGTGGCACGCCAATATGGAGTGGAGCCTTTGTGGTATGCTAAATGGATGCAAGCCTCCACTACTCGCGAAAAATATAACCGTGGCTATTGGTTGCAATTCTATTTATATAAGGATTTGGAGAACTTGTTTGTCCGGCAGGGAGATGCGGTGAAACTTCGTTTGTTGAATCAGGCTTATTATTCCGGCGATTGGTCAATTATAGCCAAGAAAGGTAACGAAGGTTTTTATTTCTTCTCTGATGAAGACGTTGCTGCTATTCGCTCATCGGCAAAAACACTGTGGGGAAAGAAAATCATAGCCGATTTGGAACAGAAAGTGAAAGAAAGACGTAAGCATCCGTTGGAAGTACCTAAAGAAGAAGGAGGACATTTTCATGATTACTTCTGTCCCGTACATAATCTGCAATTTACTTTCCGTTGGGATAAGCCTTTAGCACAATATTGCTCGGCTTGCGATAAAGAGTGGATTGGAAACAATCGTTATGACTGGGCGTGGATTTATGAAGTACACATGCTGAACAGAGATTATATGTATCAGTGTATGTACCTTTATCTGGCCACCGGAAAACGACAATATGCTGATTATATCCGTACCATGTTATTGGATTATGCAGGTAAGTATGCCGGTTGGTTCGAGCATAACTCCGGCAGGAAAGCTACGGATCAACATAGTGGAAAAGCATTTGCTCAGAGTCTGGATGAAGCCAACTGGGCTACTAAAGTGGCAATGGCCTATATGGCTATTAAACCTGTTTTGTCGAAAGAGGAGGTCAAAGCGATAGAAGAAGGATATCTGCAACCTGCTGCTACTTTATTGTTGCATCGTCCGGCCGGAGCTAACTGGCAGATGTGGCATAATAGTGGATTGGCTGCCTTAGGCATTGCTTTGGAAAATGATTCTATTGTCGATGTAGCAATCAATAAGGATAAGTATGGCTACCATTACCTGATTGGAAAACATAAAAATAGCGACGGCTGGATAAATGAGGGGTCTCCCCATTATCATTATTATCCGTTGGAAGCCTTGCTGTTCACGGCTAATGCAGTAAAATGCCGGGGGATAAAACTGTTTGATAAGGACTTGCACGGCATGTTTGTGGAACCGGTGAAGGGTACTTATCCCGATTTGTCTTTTCCGGCACATAGCGACGGATGGTATGGGGCTAATTTGCTTTCTCAGTCGGCATTGTACGAGATTGCTGACGCCCGTTATAATGACCCGCTGCTGAAACGGGTGTTGGAACTGACCTATGCACAGAAGAAGCGCCTTGATCCGGAGGCTCTGTTGAACAATCAGACTATAAATGCATCAGATGAAAAAATGATTCAGCAAAGTTACTCATTTGACGCATCAGGATTCTGTCTGTTACGCAGTGATGCACGCACAGTGGTTCTGAAATTCGGTGGCGAGGGCATTGGGCATGGACATCCTGACAAGCTTTCCATCACAATTCATGATGGTAAGAATGAACTGGTTTCCGACTTTGGAACTTCCGGTTATGGGGTTCCTGATTATCTGAAATGGTATAAACGCAGTCTGTCGCATAATACGGTGACGGTGGATGCAAAAGATCAGAAGAGAAGTGTGGGCAAGCTGTTGAAATTCACACCCCGTCCTGACGGCGGATATGCCGAAGCTGAAACGGTTACTGCTTATCCGGGAGTTGATATGAAGCGTAGCCTGGATTTGAAAGGTACTCAGTTGCAAGATGTATATACTTGTACTTCCGATTCTTCTCATCTGTATGAGTATGTGATTCTTTTCAATGAAAAACCTGTTTTAGAGGGTCAGCCGGTGGCAACAACACTCACGGGCAGTGAAGTGCATGAACGGATTCATAATACTTATTCTTATCCTTATCAATCGGGATTCACTTGCCGGACTCCGTCGGCTACTGTCCGCCTGAATGTCTCTGAAGGAGAAGTGATGGAAGTGGTGCTCGGGGAAGCCTCGGGAATACCCGCAAACCCGACCGTAAAAGACGGACCGGGAGCAGGAGACGTAGCGGTAAAGCCTTGCTATCCGTTGATTATCCGTACAAAAGGTAAAACGATGAAGGTAGAGGCTGACTGGAATCTTATACACTAATAGAATCGTATAAAATATAAACTTATAATTTTATGAAGAACAAACTCTGCATGCTGTTACTGGCTACGGGGATCGGATTGTTTTCTTGTGCAGAAAAGGAACTTCCGAAAGAATATACCGATAGCGTAAATGTATTTATAGGAACCGGAGGACATGGACATACTTTTCCCGGTGCTACTTTGCCTCATGGAATGGTACAGTTAAGTCCGGATACCCGTCTCTTTGGCTGGGATGCCTGTTCCGGCTATTATTATGACGACACTTCCATCATGGGCTTCAGTCATACCCATCTTAGCGGAACCGGTATCGGCGACTATGGTGATATACTTTTTATGCCGGTAGTAGGAGAGAAACCTCTGATTGCCGGAACAGCAGAAAATCCGGACGAAGGTTATCGTTCCCGTTTCTCGCATGAACAAGAAAGTGCCCGTCCGGGATATTATCAGGTTTTGTTGCAGGATGATTCCATCAATGTGGAACTAACGGCTACTTTGCGTGCCGGCCTGCATCGGTATACCTATCTCAAGGCAAGTGATGCCCGCCTGATTCTTGATATGGAACCTACCATTCACGGACATCAGCACCCCGTTACCCAAATCCGTGTGGTGAACGACTCTACTATAGCCGGAATGAAATATACGAAAGGCTGGGCTAAACACCATTATGTGTATTTCTATGCTGTATTTTCAAAGCCCTTTGACTATAAGTTGTATTCAGGAACCGAATACCAGCCGGATAGTACCTCTGTTACCGTCAATACGGCAAAAGCAGTGATGACTTTCAGGAATCTTGCTGCGGATGGGCGTGTGTTGGCTAAAGTCGGCATTTCGAGTGTGGATGAAGAAGGTGCGAAGCGGAATCTGGAAGCAGAAGTTCCGGATTGGAATTTTGAAAGAATAGTACAGCAGGCGAATACTGCCTGGAATGACGCCTTAGGCAAGATTGATATTGAAACTTCGGACAAGGACAACCGTACTGTTTTCTATACTTCCTTGTATCATGCATTCATACAGCCGAGTCTGGCATCGGATGTAGACGGACGTTACCGCACGATGGGGCATGAGATTAAGCAAGATGCTTCTTACGTCAATTATACGGTGTTCTCCTTGTGGGATACCTTCCGTGCGGCTCATCCGCTTTACACCATTGTGACGCCGGAACAGAACCAGGCATTTATCCGTTCGTTGCTTCGCAAATATGATGAGTCAGGTATTCTGCCTAAGTGGGAGTTGGCTTCCAATGAAACCGGAACGATGATTGGCTATCACGCAGTTTCTGTTATTGCAGATGCTATGATGAAGAAACAATGCGATTTTGATGTGAAGAAAGCATTGGAAGCTTGCATACGTTCTTCGGTATATGACACTACCGGCATTACGCCTATGATGGATCGTCAGATACTTTATGGAAGATTGATGTCGCCTGCCATTAAATATAAAAATGAGTTGGGCTATATTCCTTGTGATAAAGTGGGCGGTTCCGTTTCGCAGGGTTTGGAGTTTGCCTATAATGACTGGCTGATTGCACAGATGATGAAGGAATATAACCGTAAAGACTTTTATGATAAATACATGAAGTTGTCAAAGAATTATCAGTATTATTTTGATCCGGAAACGAAGCTGATGCGTGGCAAGTTGAGTGACGGAAGCTGGATTACTCCTTTTGACCCTTCGTCCGTGCAGCGCCCCAGTAACTATGTGGAAGGTAATGCCTGGCAATGGGCATGGTTTGTACCACAGGACGTAGATGGATTAATGGAGTTGGTGGGCGGCAAAGAGGCATTTGAAGCACATCTGGATACGCTGTTTACCACAAGTTCCGAACTGACCGGTGATCCGAATGCGGCTGCCGATGTGACGGGGATGATTGGGCAATATGCACATGGCAACGAACCGAGTCATCATATACCTTATCTTTATAATTATGCCGGTGCACCCCGCAAAACACAGGCTTTGGTCGATCATATTCTTCGTACCCTTTATCATAACGATCCTAACGGACTTTCCGGAAATGAAGACGTAGGGCAAATGTCGGCTTGGTATGCACTTAGTTCTATGGGCTTCTATTCGTTCTGCCCGGGCCGTCCGGTCTATGAAATTGGCCGTCCTTTGTTTGATAAGGTAACCATTCATTTGAGTAGCGGAAAAGATTTTGTGATCCGTACTAAGAATAATAGCGTAGAAAATAAGTATATTCGCTCCATGAAACTGAACGGTGAAGAATTGAGAGAACCAAGATTTTCTCATTTCGACCTGATGGAAGGTGGTGAACTTGTATTAGAAATGGAAAACTAAAAAGATGCTATGAAAAGAAGAATCGCTTTATGTATCGCTGTATCGCTTTGTGCGGGTATGTATGCGGGCAATAATCCCGGTATATATAAGAAAGGCTGGATTGATTTTAATAAGAACGGGGTGATGGATGTCTATGAAGACCCTTCGGCACCCTTGGAGGCAAGAGTCAAGGATTTGTTGTCGCAGATGACAATGGAGGAAAAGACTTGCCAGATGGCTACGTTGTATGGCTCAGGTCGTGTGCTGAAAGACTCCCTGCCCACGGAACAATGGAAAAATGAAGTCTGGAAAGACGGTATAGCGAATATAGACGAACAAGCCAATGGCTTGGGGAAATTCGGTTCTTCTTTGTCCTATCCTTATGTGAATAGTGTAGAAAACCGACAGGCCATCCAACGTTGGTTTGTAGAGCAAACCCGCCTTGGGATACCTGTTGACTTTACCAATGAAGGTATTCGTGGGCTTTGCCATGACCGGGCTACTATGTTTCCGGCACAGTGCGGACAGGGTGCTACCTGGAATAAGGAATTGATCAGTGAAATAGCCAAGGTGACAGCCGAAGAGGCAAAAGCGCTGGGTTATACCAATATCTATTCCCCTATTCTGGATATTGCACAAGACCCCCGTTGGGGACGTGTAGTGGAGTGTTACGGCGAAGACCCTTTCCTGGTGGGAGAACTTGGAAAGCGGATGATTAAAGGACTTCAGCAAGAAGGACTTGTGGCCACTCCCAAACATTTTGCCGTATATAGTATTCCTGTTGGAGGACGTGATGCCGGTACCCGTACCGACCCGCACGTAGCTCCGCGTGAGATGCGAACTCTTTATATAGAACCTTTCCGCAAGGCTTTTTGCGAAGCCGGGGCATTGGGAGTGATGAGTTCTTATAATGATTATGACGGCGAACCGATTACGGGCAGTTATCATTTCCTTACTGAAATACTTCGCCATGAATGGGGCTTCAAAGGCTATGTAGTATCGGATAGTGAAGCGGTGGAGTTTCTCTATTCCAAGCATCAGGTGGCTGCCGATGCTGTAGATGGAGCTGCCCAGGTAGTAAATGCAGGATTGAATGTACGCACTAACTTTACTCTACCCGAGAATTTCATTCGTCCGCTTCGCCAGGCTATCAGCGAGGGCAAAGTATCGGAACAAACTATTGATAGTCGTGTAGCGGATGTGTTGAGGGTAAAATTCATGATGGGCCTGTTTGATAATCCTTATAAGGGTGATGCAAAGAAACCGGAAAAGGTGGTACATAGCAAGGAACATCAGGCGGTATCCATGAGGGCTGCGTTAGAGTCCATCGTTTTATTGAAGAATGAGAATAATATCCTGCCACTCTCCAAGAGTACTAAAAAGGTGGCGGTGATTGGTCCGAATGCTGCTGAAGTTGACAATCTGATTTGCCGCTATGGTCCTGCCAATGCTCCGATAAAAACAGTATATCAGGGTATTAAGGATTATTTGCCCGATGCGGACGTTCGCTATGCAAAGGGAGCCGACATTATTGATAAGTACTTTCTGGAAAGCGAACTCTATGATGTACCTTTAGATAAGGATGAACAGGCTATGATAGATGAGGCGGTTGCCTTGGCTAAAGAATCGGATGTAGCTATCATGGTGCTGGGAGGAAACGAGAAAACAGTGCGTGAAGAGTATTCCCGTACCAATCTGAACCTGTGCGGACGCCAGGAGAAACTGTTGCAGGCTGTGTATGCCACCGGAAAACCTGTTGTCTTGCTGTTGGTGGATGGACGTGCCGCCACTATCAATTGGGCCGAACGTTATATTCCGGGCATCGTACATGCCTGGTTCCCCGGGGAATTTATGGGCGATGCGGTAGCGAAAGTTCTTTTCGGTGATTATAATCCGGGAGGCAAACTGGCGGTGACTTTCCCTCGTTCGGTGGGACAGATACCTTTTGCTTTTCCTTTTAAACCGGGCTCTGACTCTAAAGGTTTCGTTCGCGTGACGGGAACTCTTTATCCTTTCGGATATGGTCTGAGTTATACCACTTTTGCCTATAGTGATTTGAAGATAGATAATCCGGTGATAGGCGTACAAGGCTCTGTGACGCTGAGTTGTAAAGTGAAGAATACGGGTAAGGTGGCCGGTGATGAAGTCGTTCAGCTTTATCTGCATGATGAGATGAGTTCTGTAACTACTTATGTGAAGGTATTACGCGGTTTCGAACGCATCCATCTGGAACCGGGAGAAGAGAAAACCGTTAATTTCATGCTTACTCCCCAGGAGTTAGGCTTGTGGAATAAGGATAATCATTTTGTAGTAGAGCCGGGCACGTTTGCCGTAATGGTGGGAAGTTCCTCACAGGATATCCGGTTACAGGGAAAGTTTGAAGTGAAATAGTTCATAAACATATTATGAGGGGACTTAGTGTCCCCTCTTTTTTATCGGCAACCTCGGGAAGAGTTTTCTGAACCGCACTAAATGAGTCGTGATATTACTTCCGGCTATAATAAACGTCACAGCCAGAATAATCAGCAATATTCCGATACTTAGTCTGACAGTCAGAGCCTCCCCGAAGACCATCACTCCGAAGAAAACAGCCGTAACAGGTTCCAAAGCCCCAAGAATAGCTGTCGGGGTAGAGCCTATATATTGAATGGCCTGCGTGGTACAGAGAAATGAGATAGCCGTCGGGAAGACTGCCAATGCTACCAGATTACCCCACAAATACCATTTATCAACAATATGCAGGCTTTGTCCGAAATCTACGCGCACCAAAAAGAGGGACAATCCGAAAAGCAGTACATAGAAAGTTACTTTCAGAGTTGCCACATCTTTCAGCATCGGGCGGTTCACGCCTACAATATAAATGGCGTAGGAGAGGGCCGAAGCCATAACCAGACTGACACCAACCAAACTGAGAGTAGTACCGTCACCGCCTTTGTAAAGCAGCCCGATGCCGCTTAACGCCAGGAAGATACATAAAACCGTCTGTAGCGTTATCTTCTCCTTGAAGACAAATGCCATAATCAGCGCAACCAGAATAGGATAGACAAACAATATGGTGGACGCAATGCCGGCTTCCATATAATTATAACTCTGAAACAAAGTCAGGGAAGAAATGGCAACCAGCCAGCCCAGTATAATGAGCGGCAACACTTCTTTCCGTTTCAGTTTGAAGCTTCTCCCCCGGGCTTTGAGCATAATACCCAATATCGGGATGGCAAACAAATATCTGAAAAAGAGGACTGAATCCGGGTCCATACCTTCCTTGTAAAGGGGGAGGGTAAAGAGGGGATTCATTCCGTAAGTGGCAGCGGCAACGGCTCCCAATATATAACCTTTTACTTTTGCATTCATAAGCGTTGATCTAAATCTTTTCTTTGGGGCTGCAAAGGTAGGTCTTCTTTTATGAAAGTGCTGTTATTATCTTGCAATTTCTTTTAATGACTTCGTAAATTGCTCTCTGTCTATCAGAATAACATCTCCATTCTTCACTTTTTGCTTTTGCAGTGATTGGCTGGCTGAGGTGCTGATGACATTCTGCTCAAAGAGACGCTTCACCTGGTTGGCTGAAAGTGATAAACACCTTCTGACTAATGAAGATAACTTAAGGTTAAAGTCGAAATCGCATTTGATCCGGATGTTGATAACTTCATCAGATAGATTCTGTATATCTTCCGGTGAAATGCTGCTTATGACTTCATATTCAACACTGCCGTAATCTAACTTCATATTGTTTTTTCTTTCCAGTTCGGCAGAAAAGGCGTACTGCCAGGCTGCCTCCTTGTCGTTTACCGAGAAGCTGTGGAATAATGATTTGTCTATTAAGTCCGGTTTGCTTCGTGATACTAATGTGAGGTTACAAGTATTATCACACTTCACGCATCTGTAAATCAGCCACACATCAATGTTCTTTTTCTGGGCGTTCATCCTGAACTTATCACTGCAATAAAAGCGGTCACTGTCACAATGACTGCACTTCTTAATTAATAAAGGGCAGTTCTTCACCTTTATTTCCCATGTAAATGTAGTTTCCATAAAGCTAATATTCCTTCTTTCTTTGCGGGTTAAATGTTTTTTCTGCAAAGTTGGATATTAGCGATTGGCGGAATTCACAAGATGTCACAAGACGGCATCGGATTTTTCTGATTTATCGGTCCAGTTCATCCATCATCCGGGTTATTTTCTCTTTCAGTTTATCAAGAAACTGGGTACGGTTCTTCTTCCTGTTTCTGATTTCAAGGAATATCCGGTAGAAATCACCTATTTCGATATTGAACAGGGTTTCGCAGCAGAATGCTATATCTTTCAGACTGGTAGCGCCGTTATTAAAACATTTGCCGGCATAGAGGGCATAGATGAACTCTACCAGGGCTACTTTACTGTCCGTCCATTGCAGCAGGTTGCTTTCGATGATTGAAGTGAATCTGAGGTGCAGTTCACCCGATAATGAATCTATTTCATCCGATAGATACTGCGTCAGGCGACGATTGGCTAAAATCTCTGCGACACTCGAATCGTGTAACGTAGAAAAAGTAGTGTCCCTGTCCAATGAAAAGTGGCAGGTATCAGAAAGAATGTCATAATGCTCTCTCATGAAGTATAGTTCGTCTGAATCGGTTTTACCGGACTGATAATAGGGGTAAAAGCTATTGTCTGCTAAGGCTTTCTTCAGACTTTCATATTCGGCTTTCAGATATTTGCACTGAATCGACGGTGATTTCCCTGTCCGGTTCTTCTCAATCTGATAGAGGCGGACATAAAATATCAATAGTCCGGCTATTTGTGGCTTCCAGACTTTAAAGAAAAGAATCTCTTCTTGGGAACTTGCAAACTGATGGTCTGCGATAGTGGTCTTTAGCAGAATGAGTGAGGCTTGTATAAAGTCTACTATCTGCTTGAGCTTATCGAGGACATCAATGGGCTGCTGCTCAATTCTTATGATTTCCAGTTCTATGTTTTGCTTAATCTTCTTTACGAAATTTTCCATCCGTATTCGGCGCATTCCTAACTTTCGGTCGGTCTCGGTGAAAGCCAATCCGGAGTTTGAATAGCGAATTACAATTGCCCTGAAAAGACAATGTAGTTAATACTAAAAATGATAAAATGAAAAACCTGTCTGAATAGAAATACTCAAACGAAAGAAATTAGCCTGTGGTTTGTGAGGCTAATATTAAGCGATAACAAATTTAAGAATGGTGCCCAAAATCGTTGCTTTTAGAATTTGGATGCAAATATAGTGTTTTTCTTTATAATAGGCATCGTGTTGGGGAGAAAGTTCCTGAGCGGACTTAGTTAACGGACATAGCGTATTTCACTATAGGACTGAGCATTTATCAGTCCCGGACTGAGAGGTCAAAACATCCCCATCTTATTTCTGAAAACACCCGGATGTTTTGGGGTAAAACATCCGGGTGTTATAGAGTAAAACATCCCCATGTTTTGGGTGAAAACATCCGGGTGTTTTGGGTGTTCAGTCCCGGAGTGTTGGATGCTCAGTTACGGAGCGTTGAATGCTCAGTTGCGGAGCGTTATGTGCTCACTCATAAAGTGCTGTGATTTATCAGAATATATATTGGACTCCGAACTGGTATCCTACGTATAATTGTTGTAATCTTGTGGAGCCCGTCTTCTTCCATAATGAATGATTTGGGAATATTTTGTGGTTATTGATATCCTTTGTCTCCATATAATTGATGCCTACTCCCGCAAATAACTCAATGTGTTTTCCGATCTTGAAAGCCGGAATCAACGAATAACCTCCATTCAATACCGGTTCGTCCGAATCATTGCCAATAGCCGAGAATTTAAGCTCATTATTGATTCTGAACCAGGGAGTAACAGGAATATGTGCACCGAAACCGCCTTCGGCTACCAATGAGTTATTGATTGTTTTGTGATTATACCCGACACCTATGATGCCATAAGTATATTTACCACCCGAGCGGAATGATGCTACCGTGCTTCCTATGGCATCATAAGTAACGGCAACTCCCATTTCACCATTCTTAATGATGTTGATGAGTCCGATAGGGCAGTCACTATTATCAGCTATATTCACCAATCCTGAAAACTGAACGCCTCTTACGTTCTTTGCAATATTGACTAATCCTGCTATTTGAACACCGGTCACATCTTTGGCAATATTAGTCAGCCCGGCAAACTGGAAGCCTTTCATCTCCGAAGCGGTATTTGCCAATCCTCCCAGTTGGAAACCGCTAAAGCTGTTTTTATTTATGTTGATTAATCCTGCAACTTACAACCCTTGTCCGTCATTCCCTACATAATTTGACAGTCCTGCCCATTGAAGGCCTTTTGCATCATTGAGAATAATGTTCGCGAGTCCTCCCCAAGTGAGCAATTCCTCGTTTTTGGAAACACCTATCAATAAATTGAGGGAGACTTGATTGGTATACTCCGATGCATGCATTCCATTGGTGCTCAGAGGTGGTACAAAGCTTAGCTGAAAGGTTGATTTCTTGTTCTCATCTGTTTGGGCGGATAATGTACCATAAGCCAATGCGCATAGTATGAATACTAAAATTTTCTTCATCTTTTTGTTTTTCTTTGTTATTAATCTTTTTATTTTCACTCTTTTAATTCCGGCAACGAAGATAAGCCGAATTAGTTTGCTATCGGGAGTTTGTAGACCAACCTCCCTGTTTCTGATGACGAAATAGAGTGAATTAGAGACTAACGATTTTTTGCTATTGTTTATTTCTACGCGGTTCTGAATTAGCTGACGAGGGTACGAGTTGACAGGGGACAAGGTTCTATGCGGCATAGAAGCATTGTGCAGCTCAAGGCTGAAAGCCTTTTATCTTATAGCCCAGGGCAACGCCCTGGGGGTTGATATGTATTTATCTTTGCGCCCTGTAAGGGCATAACGGCACGCACCGGCTTTTGCCCTTACAGGGCGTAAGATTGTGGGGGCATTTATTACCCGGGGCGCTGCCCCGGGCTGTAAGATGAAAGCCTTTCAGGCTTAGGCTGCGCTAAATTATCATTTGATTCCTTTTTTATCAATTTTTACTCTAACTCCGTTGCGTGAATATTGATTATCCTTAGTGCATCTGCAACGTCAGCCGGAGTGATTCCCCGACATTCTATCCTTAATACCTTTTCCCAATCTTCAAAGTCTACATTCCATTTATGAATCTGGGGATATTGTTTGAAGAGTGTTCCTATTCTTTTTATATCCTGTTCCCTGGTTATGGAAGTCCGGAATATTAAAATACTATCTTGCATGGCAGTTACTTATGTTTTTTCTATTACTTAGTTTAATTTAGTCTGCTTAGTCTGTCTGAAAGTGCCCGGTTACGGAGGTAAAGGTAAATCAAAATATCCTTCTATAAAGAGTTATTAGATGAACTTCATGCTGCTTATGACGAAATGAATCCTGGCTGCGACGAACTTAAAAAATAGAGAGTGAGAATGTCGAAACTCACCACAGATTACACGGATTGACACAGATTAAAATTAAATGATTGATTATCAAGATAGGTAATCTGTGAAAATCTGTGGAATCTGTGGTGAAAAGAATGCATAAGCATTTTACAAAGGCTTTATCGGTATGCAGATATCCACAATATGCTTATTCTCAGGATGTGTCCGGTGACTATTGTGATATAGCTCATACGTACATCCGTCCGCTTGTTGATACCCGCTTTCGGTAAACCACTTGCACATGGTGTTCCATGATTTCTGGAACTCATTGGTTCCAATCTCAAAGTGTCCCACCACATACTTACCACCGGGAATGACCATCTTTCCAATTTCACCCTCCACTTTCACGTCTTCGTTCACAATGATACAGGCACTTTGTCTGATCTTGTCCAACTCCGTAACGGATGGGTCATCATGAGTCACCGTAGCCGTTTTGGTTACATTCTGGGTGTACAGTCCTCTCGGTTCAGCCCATTTAATCACTTTCTCATAAGCCTGAACAATCAGATGGAACGGGCCGATGTGTCGACAATAAATCGCTTGCATTTCCGGCATTTCTTTGATTTCGATGTTTGCTTTCATAAAATAAATGTTATTTAGTTCTACTTCGCAAAGGTCGGAATCATAATCCGTCTTGCTTGTCAAATTCTTGCGGAGCATTTGCCCATTCTTGCTAAACAGCATCCCATGATGTGCATAGATAGGCTTTTCCTCTTTACCGAATTGCGTGGGAGTGATGCCGAAATACTTCTTGAAAGTCCTGCTGAACAAGGATATGCTTCCGAAACCACAGCTATATGCGATTTCCGTGACAGGCAGTGACGGTTCGTTCTGTAATTTCCATGCCGCTTTTTCCACCCGGAGGCGTTGTATATAGTCGATGGGCGTTTCTCCTATCAGGAATGTGAATATCCTGTGGAAATGAAAAGGTGAGAAGTTGGCTATTTCGGCAATGCCCTTTAGTTCGAGTGGCTGGCCGAGGTGCATATCTATGTAATCCATCACCCGGTTAATCCTGGAACGATACTCTATTTTACTCTTTTCTTGTATATTCATGCCGTATGATTTGAATTGCAAAAGTAGCACCAAATAATCAGATAAGATTGTCCATTCTTGCTAATATCCCGCTTGCTTCTGAAACTAATGCCTATCTTTGCGACGTTAATCATTCGTTCAATTTGAAACTATAAAGATTATGAGATTATTGGTATTTCTTGCTAAGGGGTTTGAAACCATCGAGTTCAGTGCTTTTATTGACGTCATGGGTTGGGCGAAGACCGACTTTGGCTGTGATATAGAAACCGTTATCTGTGGGTTGAACAGTAAAGTTGTGGGGTCTTTCAATGTTTCGGTTTTAGTAGATAAAACCATAGAAGAAGTTTCTGCGGATGATTATGATGCTCTTGCCATACCCGGTGGTTTTGAAGAATTTGGCTTTTATGAAGAAGCTTATAATGAAAAGCTCCTGGATTTGATTCGCCAATTCAACTCTCAAAAGAAATGGATTGCAACAGTCTGTGTAGGAGCCTTGCCTGTCGGGAAAAGTGGAGTCTTGACTGGCAGGAGGGCAACCACCTATCACCTCAGAGGTGCCCATAAACAGAAAGTCCTTCAAGAATTTGGAGTGACTATCGTTAATGAGCCTATCGTGGTGGATGATAATATCATAACTTCCTATTGCCCTCAGACGTCGTATGGCGTGGCTCTTCTGCTGCTGGAAAAGCTGACCTCTTTCCGCGAGATGACTTTAGTGAAAGAGGCCATGGGATTCTGAGAATAATGCTTCTATTTTAGCGGCATCTCCACCCTCGTCACCTGTTCCTCTTCGGGCACATCCGGTCCGGTATAGTAATATTCGATAGAAGTGCCGGTACCCTGGTAACCATTTGCTTTTATCCATTCCATCATTTCATTGTACAGGGCTGCCAGTTCGTTATAATTTCCTCGGTGCAGGCAATAGAGTATTTTCCTTTCCGGGACTATGATAGATTTGATATCTCCTTTTCCTTGTAACTTTCCGGATGATTTCAATCCGATAATCATCCGGATATTTTGCTCATTCAGACTTTCAAATTCAGGATATTCCACGAAAGGGATATCTGTTGTGATTTCGTTTTGCTCTTTGAATAAGGCATCTATTGCTACGAAATTCTCTCCGATGGCCTTAGACATTCCCTGCATGTCAGTTTGCACTTCAACTACAAGAGCTGCATGTTCCGGCTGCTTCAACAGCATGATTTCTGAAATTTTTCCCATAGTACTTTGTTTTTTATGTTAGTAAGTCATTATTTCCTTGCAACAGATATGTATATGTCCGTTATCAGTTCCGTCCTCGGGGCTGAGGCTGGGTGATTCATGTATATTTGGCACAAAAATAGGGCATTTCTCTTATAAAGAGTTGTCCTATATAGTCATTTTAGTATTTACTTTTGAGAATCGGATAGCTATTTCTCGTACCTTTGCACCCGTTTTTAGAAAAGAAGAATCAAGATGATCAATAAATATGAAGAACGTCTGGGAACCGAGCGCATGCTGCCATTGGTTTTCAAGATGGCGCTTCCGGCAGTAGCAGCACAATTCGTCAATTTGCTTTATAGCATTGTCGACCGTATCTATATCGGACACATACCGGGCATCGGAACCGATGCGTTGGCAGGCGTGGGGGTAACTATTTCTCTTGTCGTGCTGATTTCTTCTTTTTCGGCAATTGTAGGTGGAGGTGGTGCGCCACTGGCTGCCATAGCCCTCGGGCAAGGTGACCACCAGCGTGCCGGGAAGATATTGGGGAACGGTTTTGTCATGCTGATTCTGTTCACCTTGCTGACCTCTTCCATAGCCTATACCTTTATGGAGCCTATCCTCCTCTTTACAGGTGCCTCAGAGCATACCTTGGGATATGCCGTCGATTATCTCTCCATTTACTTGCTGGGAACTATCTTTGTGGAGATTTCCACCGGACTGAATTCTTTTATCAATGCCCAGGGGCGTCCTGCCATTGCCATGTATTCTGTCCTGATCGGAGCTTTATTGAATATCGTTCTTGATCCTATCTTTATCTTCTGGTTCGATATGGGAGTAAAAGGTGCAGCTTTGGCTACGGTGATTTCACAGGCTTGCAGTGCTGCGTGGGTATTGTCTTTCCTTTTTTCCCGAAAGGCTTCTCTGCCTCTTGAACGACGCTATATGAAGTTGAACCGGGGAATTGTAGCTGCGATGCTGGCTCTTGGTGTATCTCCGTTCATTATGGCAAGTACGGAGAGCTTGGTAGGTTTTGTGTTGAATAGTAGCTTGAAGGAGTTTGGAGATATCTACGTCAGTGCACTGACTATTTTACAGACCTCGATGCAGTTTGCCAGTGTGCCGCTGACGGGGTTTGCGCAAGGCTTTGTCCCGATTGTGAGCTACAATTATGGGCATGGAGACAGGCAGCGTGTGAAGGATTGTTTCCGTATTGCCTTGTTTACCATGTTTTCCTTCAACTTGATTCTGATGTTGTTTATGATTCTGTTCCCTTCAACGGTTGCATCAGCCTTTACGAGTGATGAACGGCTGATAGAGACGGTTCGTTGGACAATGCCTGTCTTTCTGGGTGGTATGACCATTTTCGGGTTGCAACGTGCTTGCCAGAATATGTTTGTGGCATTGGGACAAGCCAAGATATCCATTTTTATCGCTTTGCTCCGTAAGGCGATTCTTTTGATTCCGTTGGCACTGATACTGCCCCGTTTTATGGGAGTGACCGGAGTATATGCGGCTGAGGCAATATCTGATGCTACGGCTGCAATTTGCTGCACGTTACTGTTCTTTTGGCAGTTCCCTAAGATTTTGGGGAAGATGAAGGGGAGGTAAGTGTCACTTATTGGAGAAGACTTAATAATCACTTAATACATAGTAATTAGCGATAGTGTATTATTAGCGTAATCATATTGTAGTCCCAATTGTATTTTGTAAGAATTGATTTCAAGGATTATATTGAACTTGGCAATTTGATATACATCATTAAATTCCATACAGAAAAGGTAATTAGAATTTATATTCTCCTTTATCTTTTGGGCTAAATATTCAGGAGTGATGTCGCTAAGACCTATTCTCTTCATTGTATCACCTTTGTTTTGTTTGAGATATTCTAATTTTTCAGGAGTAACAATAATATGGGACGTGTTCAGACGTTGAAAAACAGGGGTTATGGAATTGATAGCCATAGCTTGGTCAGAAGTATCCAAAATATTAAAATACAACCGTTCTATTTTGTAGGTTAAAAACAGGCCAAACAAATCTGCATATATGCAACGAACTTTAAATCCATTGGCAGCAAAGTCATAACCAAGTTCATTCTTGTCTTCAACATTGAAAGATTCATCATGCTCAGATGAAGGTTGCAATATAAGGTCATGATACTGAATGAAACCATTTGTGAGAATGGATGATGTGTAAATTTTCAGTGCAGAAGATAATGTCACATCAACTATTCCTACAAATCCTTGGAAATTTAACAGGCCGTTTCTGAGCCTGTCTATAAATCTGTCTGAGACGTTATTAATGTAAATAAAGAATAGCTGTTCACTTGATTTGTATTCGATTTTGGATAAATCAATATGCTCTGATAAATTTCGATATAATAGATCGTTCGCATTTTCCTGTGAGGCATTGATTTTAGAAATATAATCTCCGCACAAGAAGCTATGGGACTCAGATTTATCTAAGAGCCTGATTACAGCATTATGACATGCTATCCCATACCATTCATCTTCTATTTGTGAAGTGTCAAATACGAGAAGAATCTCATGGCGTTTCTTTTGAGGGACTAAAACAGATTTTAGTGCTGAATATGATATGCCTTTTTTCTCTAATTGTTCTACTAAGATATCGTGCATATTGTTTATCTCTTTACTCATCTGTAAGTCAGATAACTTGAAGTATTGTTTCATAACTTCGAGCATGGTATTATCTCTTGAATCTATTGTATATATAGTTTTACTCATGTTTTCTAAATTCTATAAGTGAATATTTTGTTTGGCATACCTTTAAGTCATATTCTGTGAAGACTTCTTTCGGAGCTTAGAGTCTCATTGATTGAATACAAAGATAGGCTGTTCTTTGTATTGAACAATGCTTTTCTTGAATTTATCATTCATGTTTGTATCAAAAAGGGAGATGTGAAAACAAGAGTAGGAAGAAAATCCTTTCGTTCTCTTCCTACCCGATTCTTTATTTTCAAAAGTTTTTTCTTATGTAACAAAGACCTTTTTCATTGTTCCTTGTCCTTTCTTTACGGCGTCGTAGCTTCTGTTACATTCACCGTTACCGTCACCTTCTTTGCCGCATCCGAAAGATTCTGGATTTCAAAGGTTGCCGCCCCATCGGCTGGGAATGGTCCTGTCGGGAACCCCTTTGCATTTTGAACCAGAGTAAAGGTGTAGTCCACGGCTTCGGTGGCATGTCCTATTACTTCGTCTGCTTTCAGCCAGGCGGGTAACCCCGAAATCTTACTACCTCCTTTGGCGGTCACCGTCAGTTTCATAGATGAAATAGTTCCGGCATTTTCTTGTTTTTGCATGTTGAGTGTGCCGGTTATTACGGGTGATTCACCCCCTGCAGTATAGGAATTGACACTAGTCGGTTCCGACGGCGTACTTGCCGCTGCAGCCACCGTAGGTACTCCTACTGAGGCTTTCACCACAATCTGGCTCTCCTCACGTCCTGCCTTGCTGCGCAATACAATGATGGCTTTCGGGAACAGATTGCCCGTATACTCTGTGTTCTTTGACACTTTGCAGGTATAGGACGTTGACCCTGCACGCGTCACCACATCCTTCGTGATTTCCGTCTTCAACCATTCGGCGGCACCGCCCGGAGAACTTGTATAGACAATGCTGCATTCCGCTTCCGAATTACTGGTGAAAGGGATGCTGAAATATTCGGTCTCATCCGGGGAGACGGTAGCTTCATTATTACCAGCAATGGTAGTTGCCCCAGATTCTGCCAGCGTCCCGATAACCAGTTCGTTTTCCGGCTGATACTCAAAATCCCCGCCGTCCGTCCAGTCCGAGACGGTGATGTTGACATCCAGCTTGAACGGGTCGGCATCTGTGATACGGACCGTGTACCGGTGGTTGGGCTTCACCTCGATGTAACCGCCCGTACCCGCTACCGACTGTTCAAAATCCACCATGTAACTCACGTCCTGCGGCGGGTCCGTCATGTTCAGTGCATACTTGCCCTTGATAATCAGATACCCCTTGTCCGCAATCGGGCTGGGATAACTGTAGAAAGCGCCTGTCTGCGTGCCTTTATTGGCATCGGCACCGTCAAAGTCACGGTCGGGATAGGTGATGAGCGTCTTAGTAGGGTCTGCATCCTCCACAGGAACCACCGGGAAGAAAGTAACGCCTTTGCGACCGTGTCCCATCGATACACCGATGATGGTGAGATGCGACAATTTCTCATCATTGATAATATCGAAACGGGAGACGATACGCGACAGCGTCATGTTGATGCGTGTGCGTGAACCCATACTGATGTCCCGCAAGTCGAGCGCGGGGCTGTAAGAACCTACCATCGGCAGGGGCGTCAGCAATATGTCGGTGGCTTCGGCAGGGTCCAGCAACGGGGTGGTGAAGGTGAGGAAGTCCGTCTCGGTCGGTACACCCGCCTTCGTCACGACGTTGTAATCCGCACCCGGGGAACTCTGTTCCAGCGGGGTGAAGACGGTGTATTCCGCTCCGGCTTTCAGCAGTTTCGGCTGGTTGGCAATGCAGTAGAACTTGGTGAACAGGCCTTTCTTGGGGCGCAGCGTGGCGAGTGCCACGTTGTTACCTTCCACGGTCAGGATGATTTTGGTCGCGTTGGGGACGGTGGAACCATCTGCGCGGTAGCAGAACCGTTCCTGATAGGTGTACGGGCCTTCCTCCTTGTCCGAGGAGAACACATAGATGTCCAGTGAAGTAATTTCGTTCTCTTCGGTGGTGGCGATGGCATCGTCGGCACGGGTGGTGGCGACGCGGGCGTTAGCGGTACGGGTATCGGCGCCCGCCGTCTTTATGTTCAGCTTGTTCTGGAAGCCGAGGATGACTTCGCGGCGTGTGGGGTCACCGGCCAGCGGGTCATCGCCGGGAGTGGTTGCCGGCAGCACTTCCGCTTCGCTGCAACCCGCAAGTGAGAGGGCAAGCAAGCCTATCACCCATGCGGAAAACTGTTTTCTGTTTTTAATCATGATCTTATTGTTATTAATCGGTTATTTACTGATATTTTGCGAGTTATTCATATTGTTGAAAGAGTATCTCAATTCTCCTCCTCCCGGGGAGGAGGAGTACCCGTAGGGGGAGGTGGTAGGTAAAACAACGGAATACCTATGAATCACAAGGCTAAGGAATTCTTTTCCCACCTACCACCCCGCCCTAAAGGGCACCCCTCCTCCAACTGGAGGAGGGGAATTGAGATAGTCCATACAGACAACCCACGGGATTTATATTACTGAATTAAGGTGCGGCAGGTGCGGCAGGGCTTACCAGCACTGTCACATCTTCCATGCCCGAGATATTGTTTTTCAGCACAATCGGTGCGGCGGTGAAGTCGGTGACGGAATCTTTCACGGTCAGGGTGAAAGTCTGATGTCCGGTGGCATCCGTCGGATTGTCTCTTGTAAAGGCAGAAGTCTCTGCAACGGTGAACCAGGACGACAATGTGCCCGCCGTCACACCCTGCGGGGAAGTCACCTTCACTTCAACGGTGGTTGCGGCGGTGCGGGGCACATCGGTAATCTTATTGTCGGTATAGGCGGCTCCGCCCGTAGTGCCCGTCAGCTCAATCGTCGTAATGGCAGGCTCAAGCAGTTCCACCGTCAGTTCCAGTTTCTTGGTGTCGTCACCCAGACTGATGATTTCGAACTTGCTGTTCACATCACTGCTTGCCGTTACATCCTTTAGTGTGAGCGTGTAGTACTCTTCTATCGGGGTCGTTGCATGCACATCCGTGGCGGGAGTTCCGGTGGCACTTGATGCCGGACCTGTGGTAGCTTTCGATACCTCCAGCCAGGGAAGCGTGTTAGGCAACACCAGCTTCGTACCGAAAGGACAGCTTGCTCCGAGCGTGATGCGGCTCTTGTTGGTCTTATACATCGTGAGCTTGTTGTTTGCCTTATCGTACAGGTTGAAGTTCCCCGTAGCCGCATCCGGTGTGGCGAAATCCAGTACCGGGGCCGTGGCGGGAGGCACGATGGTCAGTTTGGTGTACACCGATTCATCCTGTGAAGCCGATTCATTGGCAAGTGTCAATGTAACAGGAACATACGGGGCATCAGCAGTCAGTGTGTATTTGAAGGTCATGGTGGTGGTAATCACTCCGTCCACCACTTCCGACTGGTAACTGGCTTCGTCGTGTGTCAACCAGTCGATGTCCCATCCGGTTGTAGTGCTGAACTTCGGCTGTACCTTGCCGCTGGCCGTGGCGGTCAGTGTGATGGTTTTCTCCGTACCGTCGGCGGTCACGTTGATTTCCTTGGTGGCGACGGGCGTGTCGGCTCCTTCCACATTCAGTGCAGTCACCACGGGGGCTGCGTTATCGGGTTTGATGATAACTCCGCCGCCGCTGGTCCAGTCCACGATTTCGAAGAAAGCGGTGATGGTGGCTTCCATCACTTCCTTGATGTGCAGGGTGTAGCGGGTGTTGGCTACTACGTCCATGAACGTGGGATCACCGCCACCTTCGGGAACCCGTTGTATATCAAGATGGTACTCCACCGGAACGGGGTCTTTCTGCATCGGGTTCTGGTATTTGCCCTTGATGATGAGGAATGCCTTGTCCGTATCCTTGAGCGGATAAGTATAGAGGGCGCTTTCCGTCACTCCCTGGTTGGCTTTGGGCAGCATGAGATAACTGCCTTCGGCGGTGGGGTACTGGATGAGGCTGGCGGTGCGTCCGGCAGGATCAAGTTCAGCCAGCGTGCCCGGCATCACGGTGGATTGGTTTCGTCCGTTGCCCAGCGATACGCTTTCGATAATCAGTCCCGTCTTGGCGGATTCGTTGTCGATGTCGAAGCGGCTCACGCGGCGTTTGAGTTCGATGTTCACCGTGGCGATGTTGCCCAGTATCTTCGTCGTGCCGCTTCCGGTCATCACCAGCGGGGTGCCCAGGGCGGTGCCTGTCGGGAGGAGTTTGGCGGTGAAGTACTTTTCGAAATCCCCGGCTTTCGTGCCCGGATTCTCGATGGCTCCGGTGGCGGCGTTGGTGGTCACTGCCGTCAGGGGATTGATTGCGGTTCCGTTAGCCTGGTAGAGCGTGGTGCTGTTTGCCACGCAATACAGTTTCAGGTTGGGGATGCCTTTCAGCTCCGTGGGGAAGATGGATGCTTTCCGGGCGGTTCCGGCACCGCTTAGTTTGAAGGTTTTGGCTGCGGTGTTGTCTTCCGCGGCGGCTTTCCACGTTTCCAGGTACTGGTAGTCTCCGCCGTCGGCGGTGGCGGCAAACACATAGATGTCCAGATTGTCAATCTGGTTTTCACTCTCGGAGGCGATGGCGCGGGTGTATTCCTGCGACTCTCCTCCGCCACTGAATACGAGACGGATCTCTTTGCCTTGCGCTCCGCCTGTGGGAGCGTCGTCAATACCTAACTCGTTCTGGCTGCATCCTGCAAGCAGGGCCAGCAGGGCGGGCATCCAAAGCATGTTACTTTTTTTCATCATTTGTCTATACTTTTATTTAAAAGTTAATAATCTTATTATAAGGCTTTTATCGGCCCGTACTGTTACAGCACCCGTAAACGGTCAGTTACGCCGGTCGTAATAGTATTGTTACGCCACCCGCAAGTGGCCGGTTACGGCACCCGTAACAGTACGGCTGCCGGTTGCTGTTATTTTTTTATCCCAACGGGTTTTCCTCTATGCCGCCATCTCCGCCGCTGCTACTGCCTCCTCCTGAGGGAGCCGTACCGATATAAATGGTCTTCGTCACACTGCGCGGGGTTTTCAGCAGCGTCTTACTGTTGCCGCTGAACTGTGTGGTTACTTTCAGTTCATACGTTCCGTCAGCCAACTCGGCGGGGATAATGAATGTCAGTTTAGAAGGGTCGTTTGTCACCCAGAGGTCTTCGGTAACTTTGGTTTCTTTGTCCTTGCTGCTTGTCAAGGTAATACCCACCGTCGGGTCGGTTCCCGCTACTTTCAGCCTGCCGCCTGTAAGTGTGAAGGCACGTCCTGCGGTGGCTGAGGCGTCGAGCGCGCGGGTGGAAGCATCCTGCACGCCGCCGATGTACATGGCGCTGCCTTTCTCGCCGATAATCCCTACCGTGGTCTGCTTGATGGCTTCCCGCAGGTCGGCGCCTACGTTGAAGTTCACCACGATGGAGTTCTTTGCCGGGTTCCAGGTGGAGTTCTCTATGATGCCCCGGAAGCTGACGGAAGCGTAGTATAACCCTGTGTTCACGCTCACTCCGGTCATCAGCAGCCGCTTGATGACGCGCTTCTGCAGGTCGAAGACGTGGCGGATGGTTTCCTCACGCAGACCGGAGTCTTCGGCTTTCAATTCGGCAATGATGCGGTTTTCGTCCGCGTTGCCGATGGAGACGGGGACGAGGATCATGTCCTCCTTGTTGTCCACGGTCACGGTGTTGTCCGCCAACTGGCCGTTGATTTGATACTTGATTTCGTTTGCCATAATCTCTATGTTTTTATAATTAGTAATGTCGGTAAAACCGTAGTTCTGCCGGGTTGATAAATCAGATAATTAGGGCATGGGGAATGAGTTTCTTGGAGAAAAGCTGTTCAGCGGATTGATAATCCGTCGAAACAGGAGGGTATTTCACAAAAAAATCATTCCAACATGTCAAAGTACGAAAGTTCGTTTGACATGTTGGAATGATTAAAATATAGGGAGATGCTTAAAGATTAAGCGTTAGCATGTGTTTTTATTAATTGATCTACAACTACTATTAAATTTTTAGCGGGTTCGATCATTGGAATTATATCCTCTTCGGTAACATTATAAACCTTAATTCCGCAACACTATTATAAATATAACTTTTTAAGTACCTGAGCAACAAAAAGTTGCTCAGGATTTTGTCATGTCAGATTTTTCACCTATCTTAGTGTTGCAAATCAAAATATGTATCAAACCCGACAGACATGGCAAAGAAAGCAATAAAATCTGAGAAACTCACTCCTTTTGGAGGAATATTTGCAATGATGGAGCAATTTGACTCCACATTGTCATATGTAATTGACACAACCCTCGGTCTAAGATGCAGGCTGTATGGTTATCAATACAGCGAAATCATCCGTTCTCTCATGAGCATCTACTTCTGTGGCGGCTCATGTATTGAGGATGTCACAACTCATTTGATGCCCCATCTCTCGCTTCATCCGACACTTCGTACCTGCAGCTCTGACACTATCCTCAGAGCGATAAAGGAACTGACGCAGGAGAACATTTCATACACGTCAGATACGGGTAAGAACTACGATTTCAATACGGCTGACACCCTCAATACCTTACTGCTCAATTGTATGTGTGCAGCTGGTCAGCTGAAAGAGGGTGAGATGTATGATGTTGATTTCGACCACCAGTTCATAGAAACAGAGAAATATGATGCAAAGCATACATACAAGAAGTTCCTTGGTTATCGACCAGGTGTGGCGGTTATTGGAGATTTGATTGTCGGCATTGAGAACAGCGACGGCAACACAAACGTCCGTTTCCATCAGAAGGACACGCTGAAGAGATTCTTCGAAAGGTTTGAACAGAACAATCTTGTTATCAATCGTTTCAGAGCTGATTGCGGCTCGTGCTCTGAAGAGATCGTGGAAGAGGTTGCCACCCACTGCAAGACCTTCTATATCCGTGCCAACCGCTGTAGTTCGCTCTACAATGACCTCTTCGCTCTCAGAGGCAGGAAGAGGGGAGAAATCAACGGCATTGAGTTTGAGCTGAATTCCATTCTTGTAGAGAAGTGGAAAGGCAAGACATACCGGCTTGTGATTCAAAGGCGGAAACGGATGGACGGTGAGCTTGACCTCTGGGAAGGAGAATACACATACCGCTGCATCCTGACCAACGACTACGAGCCTTCCGTAAGAGAGATTGTCGAGTTCTATAACCTCCGCGGAGGAAAGGAGCGCATCTTCGATGACATGAACAATGGTTTCGGATGGTCCAGATTGCCCAAATCCTTCATGGCAGAGAACACAGTGTTCCTTCTTCTTACAGCACTTATCCGTAACTTCTACAAGGTCATTATCCAAAGACTTGACGTAAAGAGGTTCGGACCCAATAAAACAAGTCGCATAAAAGCGTTTGTCTTCAGATTTGTCTCTGTACCAGCCAAATGGATCAGAACATCAAGGTGGTATGTGCTGAATATCTATACCTGTAATAATGCTTACGCAGATGTATTCCAGACTGATTTTGGATGACGACTACAACTTATGGGTATGATACTGCGTATTGTCTCAAGTCGCATTGTGGGGTAAGGGGGTATTGTAGGCAGAAGTGGGTATTTCAGCCTCAATTTATCTAATAATTCAGTAATGAGAGAACGTGTACACGTAAATAGGACGATGAAGGACTTAGTTGCGGATTTGAGGCTTATGAAAAGCGTATTGCTTTCTCAATACATGCCGTTCCTCTTCGCTCAGCGACAGGAAATAGGCTTTCCATCCCGGACAGAAATTGATGTGCCATCGCCAAAAACGACCCAACAATGACTTGGGTGAACGGTCGTATCGCCGCCTCAGTGGGCACTGCTGACAGTTATGTTTCTTTTCCAATACTTTATCTATTTATCTTTCGTAAAACTCTCGTGGCAAAAATAAGGATTATTTTCAGTGATCAAGCACACAGTTCATTAAAAAAGAGAGGATTTGCTAAGATTCAGAATAACGACGAGCCATCGACCCCAACGGGAGTCGAACTTCAAGTAACCGCACATGATACAATGTGCGGGTCGAAGTGCCTTCCCAATCCACGACCCCAACGGAGGTCGAACCTTTCTACAGATTATATGGTTCGACCCCGTTGGGGTCGGATGTATAGGAGTCATCTGGCCATCCGCAAGTCTTTGACATTGCGGTTAACGGGGGTGAGACCCTTTTCAGGGTCTGTTTGTTTGCACACCTTCATTCTACATAAACGGCTAAATTCAAATATTAAAAGCGTTTACATATTGCAACGTATTTATCTGTTATGCTCCTATTAAATTGTTCTATATCCTTATACTTTTCAACTAAATCCTTTATCACAGGCGCATTTAAATCGACGTTTAGGGTATATTGAACAAAAGCACGTAGCATCTCATAATTATAATTTACTCAAGTTTCGGATTTAGGTTGAGAGGATAGATTTGGGCATAAAAAAGGCTTTGAGGATTTCCGTATGTCACGGAAATTTAGTAATTTAGAGGTGCCCAAACAACTAATTACAATCACTCAAAGCCATGAGCAAAATTACAAAAATTCCATCGGAGATCCGCAACTTTTTCACGGGAAAACGAATCAATCCCGCATTTTCCAAGTTTATGACCCTCCTTGAGGGGATGAGGATTTCAGACAAAGATCTCGGAGGGAAAAAACGTGAGAACTGTCAGCTTACCAACCTTCAACTTTTCCAGATCATATTGATTCTGCCGTTTATGGCCGTCCCGGGTTTTTCTCATTATGCCGGATCGTCAATCTCGAAACTGTTCGGGGGTAAGAAGGACCTACTCTATTCGTTTATGGCCAAGGACAATATAGACTAGCAACATCATCTGGCACATCGCCTGTCATCTCATCAAGGCCGTGACCATAAGGAAAGACTATCAAAAGAGCCATCTTCCGGCAGTGCTTATTGTGGATGATTCCGACCTGCCGAAGACCGGATTGAGGATGGAGTGTATTGGCAAGATATTCTCGCACGTGTTTCAGCGGTGCATTCTCGGCTACAAGCTGCTGGCCCTGTGCTGGAGCGACGGCCGCTCTCAATTTGTCGTGGACTTCTCGATTCACGGCGAGAGAGGGAAGGTCGATGGCAAGGAACAAGGTCTTACGGCCCGGCAGCGCGAGAGGCGCTACAACCGCAAGCGTGACAGAGACTGCCAGACCGAAAAACGCAAGGAAGAGTATTTCGTATCCAAGCTTGAGCGCCTGAAGAGCATGGTGAAGAGACCATTGGAGGATTGTTCGCCGATATATATGAAGGCGTACACGAGCTCACCGTCGTGGAAAAGATCTGGTCAATCATTATTGATGTAATAGCAATCGTGGCTGAGATTTTTACCATTGACGAGAACGAATTGATGGAGCAAATTATACGGGATAACCGCAGGTTCAAGGCCATGCAACTGATCGCTCAGACTGCATAAAACCTAAATCCGAAACTTGAGTAAAATACATAACTGTAATAATCTACTACTAATCTAAAATAAAGCGATTATAAGCTATCCTTTTCCCTGTGTTTGTTTTAAAGTTTTCACCTATACACTTTTTTATCTTTTCCTGTTCTTTTTCTTTATCCATAACCGTTAAATTTTCAAGCAAATCAGCTT
>OMGR01000436.1_pt1 | contig 31220 bp, 29 predicted proteins | sample 1646061 | NCBI WGS metagenome assembly OMGR01 (sample SAMN05578583, study PRJEB25193) | human gut metagenome | biome: Human Microbiome; feature: human-associated habitat; material: feces | host: Homo sapiens | place: USA:Birmingham | reverse complement strand
AATAACAAGCGGTGTGACAAAGATATAGAATATTTCCTTCGGGTAAAAAAGAAAGAAGACTATTTGTTTCAAACATGATAATAATTGAATTTTTTATAAAGCAAAGCTTACAATACAATGCTTTGTTTTGTTTATAGATATAGGATATACTGATACAGTAAAAGTTTTCATAAATAATTCCTTCATTTATTCATTCTCTGCATTATATGACTGATTATCTTATGTTTATATATGAATGAAAGTAATTGACATGAAGGAAAGCTCTTTGTTTTTTATTCATCTGTATGATCCTATACTATAAAAAGAGGAAATATCCATTGAGAAATTATCTGTTAGTTAATCTTGTTCTAACATGCGACCTATGACTATTTAATTTAATAGTCCTGTCTTCTTTTCTGTTTTCCAGTTGTCGCACGCTTATTTGACAACTGGAAAACGCTTGTAGCACATCTGTCGAACAAGCATTCGACAGATGACAAACAATAATAATGTTATAACTTTCGGGATTATAGATAATTAGTTCATCTCTTACAGGCTTACTATTTGAGCTTTCCTTTGTTCTGGAAAGAGTAAGTCTGAACTCCTGTCTGTTTTAAAAAAGAAGATGAAGGAATTTTTCGAGAATAAGACTGTTTTCTTCATCCTATAAATAACCTTCATCTATATATTGCATTTAATCAGAGAATTATATTGAATATGAAGGAATGAATGAATTATTTATGAAAACTTTTGTGAGAAGAATACAATGTCCAATAGGTAATAATCTGCCAATGTACCTATTAAGAAAGATTTGAGCTTATTCGAGCATAAGCCATCAGTCATAAACAAGGTATGCTTAGTCACAGGTTCATTTGCCGTCTGCTTCAGCTGACGACAAATGAACCTGCAATGGCTAAGTCACCTTGAAACCCTGATGAATATAGGCTTTGGATAGTTTTTTCTTTAGTAGATTTGTTCATGGATAAAAATAATCATTAGAAATAAACCGTTTCGTTGCTTGTGCCGCCATCCTGCCAGGGGTTGATACTGCCTGATATCGTGATATCCTGGGCCTGTATAGTGAATGAGTAGGTTTGTTTTTTCCCTCCTTCAAATGCCTTGGTCGATTCGATACGATAATTCTTACCACTCATTTGAACAATGAAAACAGGCTTCTCTATTGGGTAAAGAAGATAGTTTGTTACGATTGTTTCTTCATCCTGTGTTATTTCTTTACTGATGTTGTCGACCAGTGTATAAGGCGTTGCTGAAGCGGTAGCGTTTAATTTGCCGGTTTGTACATTTAATTGTATGGTTGATGGGTAGTTCTCCATCGAAATACTCTGTATGATCATATCTTCTTTAATATCATCCGCTTTCTTGAATTTGAGCGTGATGGCGGAAAGGATATGGTTGAAAGAGAGGTTGACGGGGTTGTTGGCTGTTGTTTTGTCTTTGTTTAGTGCGGGGGTCGCCCACATGATGTCATTTTGCTTCGTTAGGTCAAAGGGTATACTTAACGGGGTGGCAGTAGCTGCTTCGGTGTAAGGGTAGTAAGCGTAAAAGTTTAGTAAAGTGTCAGGGTTGATGGGATAGTGGGCATGGGCATCGCAGGTAAATTCATTACTACCAGCAACTTTCGTGTAAAGGGAGTTGTTGAGGTCCTTGCGAATAGTCATATTTCCTTCGGGATTATTTTTATTATATCCCCAACCCAATATGCCGACCTGTGAGTTGTCGGGAAAAGCTGTATTGTCGATAATTGCTTTCGTTATAATGATATTACCTCCAAAGCGTATGATACTCCCTTCGTCATTGGTGGATTTTATAACATCGCCATCATTGTTACAACTGAAAGTCGCTATGAAAAGAGCAGAGAGTAATAGCTTTATATTCTTCATATTGTTATTTTTTTGTTTGTGTGAAATTACCTTGAATAAAAGAACCGGATAACGATTCGGCTTTGTTGTCGGATTTAGTGAATGATTTTAAAGTGTTTAATTTCTTGATCGTGATTGTCAACAAATAGGAAATACCTTCTTTCCATGCAGGTTGGTTCGCTGTATCTATTTGTATGTTGTAAGATTGATCACCGATCCTTAGTTTGAAAGTATAAGCTAGTTCGGGGAATAGAAGTAAATTCTCATTTACGGATATTGTATCCTTGCTAGCCAGTGTGTTTGCATTGATATTAGTTGATAATGCGAATGTTGTTATGGAAGTTTTATCGATTGTTATTGTACCATTAGACAGGTTCAGGCTTCCGCTATTGGGTGTATCGGTCGTAATGGATATATATCCGTCGGGCAGAATATTATCTGTTCCGTTTACCAGATTGAATTTTACATTGGTTAGCTTATGCGTAAAATTCAGATTGACAGCTTCCGGTGCTTTTTTATTTCCGGCATTGATTGAAGCTGCGTACATCAAATCTTCTTCGCCGGTCAGTGTGAATTGTAATGAGTTATTATTGATTGTATAGGCTGTACCTTTTGACTGGCGGGGGTAATATCCTGCTAATGTAATTGAATTTCCATCTGCCGGATAAACTAATGATGTATTTGTAAAGATTAGTTCCTGGTTGTTTCCTATTTGGCTGGGAGAAATCCCGTTGTAAATAACCTTTGTATTACTTGTTCCGTAAATACCTATTTCATTGATATTCTCCTTTGTAAACTCATCTACTAATGCCTTAGTTGTAGCATCAATCCCTTTTGGCATAATCAGAATAGGAACAGGAACTTCGTTTATTGGATGAGGTTCCTCTTCCATTCCGATTTCATTGCTGCACCCGGTGAGGATGAGAATGAGGATTATGAGAATAGAAATTTGATGGTTCATAACTAATTGCAATAAGGATATAATTTATTTCGCAATTTATAAGAAAAGGTTGAGACTCCATTTTATACATTAAGAATCAGCAACCTTTTCCATATCGTTTATGTGTTAGATAACATCTCCTTCAGCAGGTTTTCCAGGTTCCCATTTTGTGATTGATGCAGTTCCTGAGACTTCTTTAGCCTTAAATGTTAATGTTATTTCATATGCCTTGCCCTTTTCAAATTTTCCTCCATCTGATCCTGGAATAGTAGTCTCTAATCCTCCTGTTGGTAATCCTGTGCCTGTAATAACAAGGTCTATAGATGATAAGTCGGGTTGTAGCATAATTTCACTACTAGCTGTTGATGGTTGGCCGTCTGCTGGTGCAGTTAAATTTGTCGGGCCTGCTATTTCCTTTGGAGTAGTCCATGCGCTAATAGAGCCATCACTTAGAGTGACCTTTGATGATGTATTTGCATTTTTTACATTTATGTTAATATCACTAATTGCTTCTTTAATGGTTACGTTATCAACTTTAACTATGAACTTAAATTGGGTAAGTAAATGAGTGAATCCTAGTGAAGTTGATTTAGGAGCTTTTCTGTCTCCTAAATCAATAGGTTGTGCGTAAATAATATCTTCTACTCCTGTAATACTAAAATCGGCAACACCTGCATTTAGAGTGGGAGTAGTTGCTCCGTCACCAATAAATAAACCTCCAATCGTGGTTTTCTTTCCATCTGCTGGATAATATTGTTTTGTTGTAAATGAAATACCTTTAGTTGTAGCCGAGATAGTTCCTGTAAATGATTTAGGAGTACCTGTAGTCCAATCAGGATTATCTCCATCAATTCTGTAAAAATAGACATTGGAAAGGTCGGCTGTAAGTTCTCCAGCATCATTACTTGTTATGGCGGATTTTGTTGTAATAACTCCTGCATTCAACTTTATCTCCACCGGTTGTCCATTATCAATATTATCTATTGGGTCACCTTCGCTTGTACAAGCGGTCATTGCTGCAACTGTTGCAGCAATTGAAATCATACTTAATACTAATGTTTTCATAATTATAAAATTAAATTGTTTGAACTCTTTTGATTGCTTATTATTTGGATTATTCAATGATCATGTCGTCACCGGCAGAAACTTCCCAGTTGTTGATCTTTACAGTGAAGGAAGCATCTTTTTCTACCGTTACGGATACATTTACATTGATATTATTTCCTTCCGTATTGCCTATCGATTCTCCTAAATCGAGCGTTGAGGAAGAGGTACTGCCGTCATTGAGGGTGAAATCCAGCTTTACCTCGTTTGTGGGGGTAGTGGGAGGGGTTTCTCCATGTTTGGGGGCGGTTCCTAATATCAGAATGTTTGCTTTAACTCCTTCCTCTGAAGGAGCGGTTTCAAAGTTTACTTTTGTTGTTGTCTCCGGTACGATCTCTTGTTTACTCAGGTTGAATGCGGCAGGTACTCCTGACAATTCACCCTTACATTCTTTTATGTACTCCATACCGTCGACTTTTATGTCGATCGTTACTTCGCGGATCAATGAAGCCATGCTGAACTCACGTGTGTTGCTGATCCCTTCGTTAGCTTCCACCTCCAATTCGTCAATAGCTATTCCATATAAAGGAATACGTCCTGATGTCGTATATCCGGTTGCTTTCGTTGCCGGAATGTATGCTTCTGCCGTTTCGTATGTATTCATATTGCGGAATGCGATATTGTCGGCATCACAATTGAAAACCAGTAAGCGGTATTTATCCGGTGGTAAGGTGAATTTCAGTCCGTCGGCATCGCCTTCGATCTGTGTCATCGCACCCTGTTCCAGGGGATAGAAGCAGTAACGTACTTTCTTTGGACTCTCGTGGCCGCTCAAGACCTGTTCCCATTTCAGCGAATATGAGATAAAACCGTAGGAGGACTGTTCCGGCTCTTCCTTTGTGCTGCATTTAATGAAACATGTAATGATCATTAATATGCAAGCGGCAATTCCGCATGAGCAACCTATCTCTCCTTTTATCATCACCGAATATTCTTTGAAATTCAATTCCTTTTGTTTCTGTCGCAAATATATCGGGAAAAAACATGCAGAAAATTGCTTTTTCTATTCAATAAGTTGTAAAAAGTGTGAGAACTGTTGATTTTTGCCGGTTATTACTCTTTTTTTGTTCGTAGGGCACGGGGGGACATGCCGAAATTGGCACGGCAGAAATGGGAGAAGTTGGAAAGTGATTCGAAACCATACTTATAACTGATTTCGGAGATAGACATTTCGGTTGTGGTTAGATCGTTCTGGATATCTTCACACTTCTTTTTCAACATCCATTGATAGGCTGGTTCGCCGAATGTCTCCTTGAACAGGCGGCGGAAAGTCGGCGTGCTGTAGCCACCCATCTGTGCAAAGGTCTCTACATCTTTCGCTTTCATATAATTCTGCATAACGAAGTAGCGGAAGCTCTTGCTGTACCGATAGATCGGAGAATAGAATGCGGCCAGTTCTTTTAATGTATAATAGCAGTTGAGCAGGTAGGCCAGTTCCGTTCGTTTGGCATTCATGAAACCGGCACACAACAGATCGTCGTTCAGATACATTCTGACTCCTTCTACGAAATATTGCAAGGGAGGGCACATATTCATCACGATGGATTCAGAACGTACAGTCTCTGCTATACTTGCTCCTTTGCTGAAACGTTCGCTGCAGATATTGATCGGACGTTCGAACAGGTACAGGATGCATTCGGCGGCTTCGAGTATTTTGAATTCGACTTTCGAGCCGATCGGTTGCAGGATAAACTGCCCTTCGTGGAAGATAGTGCCGGGATGCTCTTCGCTGTTGACCTGCACACTCCCTTTCAGCAGAAAGTATAATGTATTCTGCAGGCAACGTTCCCGGGGAATGATGATTCCCTTAGGATAAGAACGATATTTAAAGATGTGTTTCCTGTATTCGGGACAGGAGCCACAATCTGTGAATTTGCTATATCTCAGGTCGGAAGAGAACATAGACAATCATTATAATTTTACCTTTATGCTTTTACCCTCACTTTCGTTGTGGAAACGGTCGACAGCGGTCACAATATAGCGATATTTTTTCTTTCCGTTGTCATAAGGCATTAAAAATCTAGTGTCTCGGGTGATTTTTGCTATTTTGGCCGGGTTACTGAGGTCGACCGGTTCTTTATCTTCGAAACAGTAAACGACAAAGTAGGAGGCAAGTTCCGGGTTTGTAGGACTTTGCTCTGCCTGCCAGTGCAGCATGTAACCATCCTGGGTCCATTCTTTTTTCAATTTCTTCACCTCCTGCGGAGCCCGGTTGTGCATATGGGTATAGGCCGGGATCAATGCCGGATAACGGTGGTAGTTCCTTTTCAGGCTGTCCGCCACGCCTTTGTTATTCCATAACAGTTCGTTGGCCGGCCAGAAGCAGTTACCTTTTACTTTCGACAGCGAACGTTCGTAGAGCATTTTACGTGTCAGCTGGTCGGCTTTCATCGTGCGTGCCACGTCCTGACCGATATAAAGGTGAGGACCTGCCGGGGTTGCGTTCTTGTTCCACCATTGGATCAGGGTGATATAGTCGGCTGCCGAATGGCCTATCTCCCAGTATATCTGTGGCATGTTATAGTCGATCCAGCCTTCTTTTACCCAATGCAGGATATCTGCATAAAGGTCGTCGTAGTTTTGCAAGCCGTTGGTGTTGCTGCCGGAATTGTCGGGCGTGCTTTTCTTGTTCCGGTAGATGCCGAACGGGCTGATGCCGAAACGTACCCAGGGTTTGGTCAGGAGTATCGTTCGTTTCAGTTCGCTGATCAGGGTGTTCACGTTCTCCCGGCGCCAGTCGCCGCGCTGTGCTTCCGTATATCCTTTATTCAGACCGTATTTGCGGAAACTGTTATCATCGGGGAAAGGCATTCCGGGGGCGGGATAGGGATAGAAATAGTCGTCCATGTGGATAGCATCCACGTCGTAACGGCTGACGATATCGCGTACCACCTTGCAGATGAACTCACGGTTCTGAGGAAGTCCCGGGTCGAACAGGATCTGCTTATTATAGGTAACGAACCATTCCGGGTGCTGATTGTAAATATGAGAGTCGGCAAACCGGGTGTTGCCTGCCGTGCTGGCACGGTAAGGGTTCAGCCAGGCATGGAACTCCATGTTCCGTTTGTGGCATTCTTTGATCAGGAATTCCATTACGTCGAAATCACCTGCCGGGGCGACGCCTTGCTGGCCGGTATAAAAGCGGCTCCAGGGTTCGATGTCCGATTTATAGAAAGCATCCGCTTCGGGACGGACCTGGAAGATGATGGCATTGATACCGCAGGATTGCAGGTAATTCAACTTGCGTACGAAATCTTTCCGCATCTGCGCCGGGGTCATGTCTTTATATTCTCCCTGAAAGGCTGTCTGTATCCAGGCTCCTCTGAATTCCCGTTTGTCTTTTCCTTCTGTTTGACGAACAGGCAATTGGCGTGTAGTCGAACAGGAGGTAACTACACAAAGGAACACTGCCAGAAGCAGGCGGATATACTGATTGTTCATGAATCTTGTCTGGTTTGAGATTATTGTAACACTTTTTTCATTTCGGGGCAAAGATAATAAATAATAACAAACCCGAATACCTCGATACTAAGAATCGGGTTCTCGTTTCTTTTTGCTATTTTTGTATCCTTATTAGGAAAAGATTTATGTCTGAAAATAATTCTATATTTATCAAAGGGGCTCGTGTCAATAATCTGAAGGACATTGATGTAGAGATCCCACGCGACAAGCTGGTCGTCATAACCGGATTATCCGGCAGCGGGAAATCATCACTTGCTTTCGATACGTTATATGCCGAGGGGCAACGCCGCTATGTGGAAAGCCTTTCTTCTTATGCCCGCCAGTTCCTGGGACGTATGAGCAAGCCGGAGTGTGATTATATCAAAGGCATTCCGCCGGCCATCGCTATCGAACAGAAAGTGAATACCCGTAACCCGCGTTCAACAGTGGGGACATCTACGGAAATTTATGAATACCTGCGGTTGCTTTATGCCCGGATCGGCAAGACGATCTCGCCCGTGTCGGGTATGGAGGTGAAGAAGCACCAGGTGAAAGATATCATTACCGAGGTCCTGTCGTATCCGGCGGGAACCCGTTTTGCCGTGTTCGCCCCGGTCGTTCTGCCGGAAGGCCGGAGCATGAAGGAACAGTTGGAGATCCTGCAGAAAGAGGGATATACCCGTTTGTCGATCGACGATACGGCTTACCGTATTCAGGAAGTGATGGCAGACGAGGCTTTACTCGCTTCCCAAAATATCGAACTGCTGATCGACCGTTTGGCTGTTTCGGACGACAAGACCTTGAAGAGCCGCCTTGCCGACTCGGCGGAAACGGCATTCTTCGAAGGGCATGATACCTGCATTATCCGTATTTATGCTACCGAGGGAACGGTGGTGAAAGAATATTCGAAGAAGTTCGAGGCGGATGGTATTACGTTCATCGAACCGACCGATATGATGTTCAGCTTCAACAACCCGTTGGGTGCCTGTCCGGTCTGCGAAGGATTCGGTAAGGTGCTGGGGATCGACGAGAATCTGGTTGTGCCGGATAAGAGCTTGTCGGTTTTCCAGGGGGCGGTAGTCTGCTGGAAAGGCGAAGTGATGGGAGAGTGGCTGAAAGAGTTCATTGCCAAGAGTGAGAAATACAACTTCCCGATTCATCGCCCTTATTACGACCTGACGCAGAAGGAAAAAGATCTGCTGTGGCATGGGGTCCGGGGATTGCATGGGATCGATGACTTCTTCAAATTCGTGGAAGAGAATCTGTATAAAATACAATACCGTGTGATGCAGGCACGTTACCGTGGAAAGACGACCTGTCCTTCCTGTAAAGGTGCACGTCTGAAGCCGGAAGCGCTTTACGTGAAAGTCGGGGGAAAGAATATCTCCGAACTGGTATCGCTGCCTATCACGGAAGCAAAAGCCTTTTTCGATAATCTGGTACTGGACGAAACGGATGCGGCTGTGGCCAAACGTCTGTTGACGGAGATCATGAACCGCCTGCAGTTCCTGCTGGATGTAGGATTGGGATATCTGACGCTCGACCGCCTTTCGGCCTCTTTGTCGGGTGGTGAGAGCCAGCGTATCAACCTGGCAACCTCGTTGGGAAGTAGTCTGGTCGGTTCCTTATATATATTGGATGAGCCGAGTATCGGACTGCATTCGAGGGATACTGATTTGCTTATAAAAGTGTTGCGTCAGTTGCAGGCGCTGGGTAATACCGTTGTCGTGGTGGAACATGACGAAGATATCATCCGTTCTGCCGATTATATTATCGATATAGGTCCGAAGGCGGGACGTCTGGGTGGCGAAGTGGTTTATCAGGGGGATGTCAACAACCTGCAGACCAGTAGTAACAGCCATACGGTACGTTATCTGACGGGTGAAGATAAGATAGAAGTTCCTACTTTCCGCCGTTTGTGGAATAATTATATAGAAGTAAAAGGGGCACGCAAAAATAACCTGAAAGGGATCGATGTGAAGTTTCCGCTGAATGTGATGACGGTGGTTACCGGTGTCAGTGGTTCGGGAAAGAGTTCATTGGTACGTGACATCTTCTATGAAGGGGTAAAGCATTATCTGGATGAGGCTGCCCGTCTGATGGTGGACTGTTCGGGTCTGGAAGGTGATATGAAGATGATCGAGGGGATCGAGTTTGTCGATCAGAACTCGATCGGTAAAAGTTCGCGTTCCAATCCGGTGACTTATATCGGTGCTTACGACGAGATCCGTAAGTTATTCGGCGAACAACCGTTGGCGAAACAATTAGGATATACGGCAGCCTATTTCTCTTTTAATAAGGAAGGCGGCCGTTGCGAAGAGTGTAAAGGCGACGGGCGTATTACGGTAGAGATGCAGTTTATGGCAGATATTACATTGGTTTGTGAAAGTTGTCATGGAAAGCGTTTTAAACAGGATGTGCTGGATGTGGAATATTTCGGTGTGAATATTTATGACATGCTGGAAATGACAGTCAATCAGGCTATTGAATTTTTTGAACAACATACCGGGTCGCAGGAAAAGAAGATCATCAAGAAGCTGAAGCCGTTGCAGGATGTCGGTTTGGGTTATATCAAGCTGGGACAGACTTCTTCAACCTTGTCGGGTGGTGAGAACCAGCGTGTGAAGCTGGCCTATTATCTGGGACAGGAAAAGCAGCAGCCGACCTTGTTCGTGTTTGACGAACCGACTACCGGTCTGCATTTTCATGATATAAAGACCTTGTTAAAGGCATTTAACGCGCTGATCGACAAAGGTCATACGGTCGTGATCATCGAACATAATATGGATGTGATCAAATGTGCCGATTATCTGGTCGATCTGGGTCCGGAAGGCGGTAACGCAGGTGGTTATCTGGTTTGTGCCGGAACACCGGAAGAGGTGGCCATGTGTCCGGAATCGTATACAGGTAAATATTTAAAAGAAAAATTGTAGAGAAGCAATCCGACAGAGATTATTCCATATTAAGAATCCCTTTCCGGTTTAATGTTAATTTACATTACGGGAAGGGCTTTTTTATGTTTGCATATCTGAGATATTTTAAAGAGCTATCAACCGCTACTGCCAGCCGCGATTTGAAAGAGGCGGTTGAAAGTAATCTGTTGCGGAAGGAAGGTGAGAAAAGTTTAACGTGCTATAAATATATAATGTAGAATCTGTCGTCATACTATAAAAAACGGAGAATGCTTTCAATGAAACATTCTCCGTTTATATTGGATAGAGTTAGTCTTATTTTTTCTTCATATCGAATGACAAAGCGATTGGAGTAGGAAGCATATTCAGTTCTCCCATTTTAGCTTCTGTTGCTTTCAGATTAAACTTGAGATTCTTTTCATTAACTGAATAAGAAGCTTTATCAGCAGCAGTGATTGTTACATTTACAGCGACACCTTCACCCAAGTCAATAGCTAGCGGTTTAGGATCTAATGTTAAGTATACAGAGTCTTTTGCTGTATTCATTTCAGCTTTGTAACCTACTTTGTATTCTACTTTCTCAACCTTTTCGATAATTTGATTTGCAGCTTCTTCGTCTGTGATTATTGCTTTGACTAATGCTTCGAATGGAAATTTGTCAAAGTTAATAGAATCATTTTTTACGCCTAATTCCAAAGTGACTCCAGGTACTTCTTCTGATGCGGCTGATTTAGCCATTGCATAAGTCATTTTTCCTGTGTAATCTCCAATTACATCTTCTACTGTTCCTACTGTGGGAGTGTTGTCATCATCATCACTACAAGAGGCAAAAGTTAAACCTACTACAGTTAACATCATCACAAGCGACCATTTCAACGTCTTCTTCATCTTTCTTATTATTTTAATGTTAATAAATTATGTACGACTAATAAGATGGGATGAAGTCCAAAAATGCTGCATCGTTATTGAATAATAAATGAGAAAAATAATATATTAAAATGTAAGACATTGATATGTAGCTGTTTTTAAAATGTCTTTTATTTGAATTGTTTCAAATATTTCTGGTTGAAGACCCATTTCGGGGTATAGACTTTCCATCATTTAGTTTTAATCGCTTTTTACAACATCTGCCGGATTTCCATTTGCGGCCCGAACCACTTGTCCTAAAACTGTCAGTATGACTAACAGGATAGTAGCCAGCAGGATACTTATAAACATCCAGAGTTGGATATGAACGCTCTGCGGATATTGTTCCAGCCATTTTTGGGCGAACAGATAGCCGACAGGTAAGGCGATGGCATTGGCGGCCAAAGTGATGATTGTGTATTCTTTCAAGAACATATCAATGATCTCCCGAGACGTGGCTCCCATCACTTTGCGGATGGCTATTTCCTTCTTTCGCTGCTGCATATTGGACGAAGAAATAGAATAAATACCAAAGATGGAAATTAATGCGCATAAAACAGCCAGTAAGGTGAATAACCGGAGACTGGCGTTTTCGGTGCGGGTCAGTATTTCCAGCTGATCGTTGACTGTCATTGTCTCGCTCAACGGAAATCCTTCAGGGGTTATACGACTGATCAATTCCTTTACGGCTTTTAAAGCTTCTTTTTCCTTTCCGGGTAAAGTCCGTAAATATAAATAGTAATCATAGAAATTCCAATATTCAATGACTGTGGGAGGTATTGGGTTTCGAAGGCTTAGGCCGTGGAAATCTTTTACGACTCCTACTATCTCAAAATAAAGGGGAGGTGTATCGTCCGTCCCTCTTAGGATATAGTCTTTTCTGCTAATCATTTTTCCGATCGGATCGGTGGTGCCAAGCAGATGGGCCATTTGTTCATTGATAAGTACTTTATGGCATCCGATGCCGGACGGATCATCTGATTGCAGGTCTGTATCTTCCAGGTAACGTCCTTTCTGCAATGTTATTTTCATCTTTTGTGCGAAGTCTATGCCAGCCTGGATCATCTGGATCTCATAAGAAGCATTGGCCGGTTTGTTTTCCCATCCTATTTCTTTTTCGGTGTGCCAGTTATCATGACTTAGTCGGAAATTTCCTCCGCGTATGCAATCGGTAATACTTGGTATTTGTTTTATCTCATCAATGAATTGTGAGTAGATTTGTGAGGATATATTAACCTGTATAAGGTTGTCGGTATCAAATCCCATCGCTGTATTTTTCATCCGGTTGATTTGTAGGAATAAAATTTGTGCGGTAAACATGAAGCCGACACAAATACCTAACTGTAGTCCGATACTGATTTTACGGATCCATTCATTGTTGGCCGTATGGAATAATTGAGGACCCGCTTTGAAATCGTTTGATTGCTTACGTATAAAGCGGCTGATGATAAGCAGGATGATTGATGACAGAAGAGTCCAGCCGAATATTCCCGTCTGTAATAAGTCTATGAATAATTCCTGTTTTTGAATAGACGTATCTAATAATTGTTCGATATAAGGGGTTGTCAGTTCTATCAGGGAAACCCCGACTAACGAGGCTAACAGTACCTGAATAGAAATTTCAATGATGATCTGACAGAACAAATTCTTTTTTACTGCTCCCTGAGAGGTTCGTAGCTTAAATTCGCGGGAACGTTCAAAGATGCGGTTGACCTGTAAGTTGATAAAATTGAACAGGGAACAGAATAGCAATAATAATCCGGAAATAACAAAGGTCCGGATATAGTTTAGATTGAAGGACATCTCCGCCCCCAATTGGTATCTTGTTTTTGTGATAGGGGTTATTTCGATATATAAATTGGGGTTTAACTGATTTTTTATCGAATAGGTGCGTAACTTCCGACTGAATGCTTTTACGTCTGTATTTTCATGGAGGCATACATACATTTCATTAGGTGGATAATTCCAGTAATATTCCGGCGAACGGCTGGTATAATGGCTTTTATCGACTTGGATACTATAATATCCATCTGCCTGAAAAATGCTGTTTGAGGGAGGATTTTCAATAACGGCTGTTATTGTCTTTGTGAATTTATTCTGGTCGGTGAGTGTTTTACCAATTGCCTCTTCCGGGGTTTTCCAATATTTCAAGGCAAATCTACGGGTTACCATCAGATTCGTTTTTGTTCCATCTTCGGTTGTCGGGATGGGATCTGTTATGTTTCCGGCTATAACTTTGGGAGGAAAAAGCCGGGTATAGCTTTGATTCACCCATTTAAATAAGGGGGTACCGATTGTTTTATTATCGGAAGTGTATATGCCCCCGGCATTAGATAAAGTAGCGGCATATTTGACTTCGGGGAAGTTTTCATTTAATTCAGCGCATAAAATGACTGGAGCACCCGGCAGCATTTTCCCTGTTTGTTTGTCGATCGTATATATATTATAGATATGTTCCGATTCCGGGTAAAAGCTGTCGTAAGATGTTTCATATCTATACCAATAGTATCCAACGGTGAAAAAGGTCAATCCGATTGCTAATCCTAATATACTGATGCAGGATTGCGTTTTGTATTTTAGTAGGTTTCTGAAACCTATTTTGAAGTAGTGTTTGATCATGATGATAATATATTAAGTGATAATAACCAAAAAGTGTGCCATGTGTTAATTGTGTGTAGTATAGTGGTTTATCTTAGATGTGTATCTCCCTTGTAAGTGCTTTATCGCACGTTTTACGTTCAAAAACGCACGATTCTGTCTTTTTGTTTTACAGATTGCTATCCGACATAACGAAAATATGCCTACTTTTATCTGTTCAAAAAAATCTGACGAAATGAATTCTACCAACCATGCTGTTTATCCGAAAGAGCGCATACGTTTCGCCGTTCTTTCTTTTTTTCTGGCCCAGGGACTTTGTTTTTCGAGCTGGGCGAGTCGTATTCCTGATATCAAGGAGATCTTTACTGTAAATGATGCCTTATACTGGGGGATTGTATTATTTATGATCCCGGTAGGGAAATTTGTTGCGATTCCGCTGGCGGGTTATCTGGTGTCGAAACTGGGGAGCCGAATCATGGTGCAGATCAGTATTATGGGGTACGCTTTGTCATTGTTTGCGATAGGAACGGCTTTGAATATTTATATGCTTGGTGTGTTCCTGTTCTGTTTCGGGGTGTTCTGGAACTTATGCGATATATCGTTGAATACGCAGGGAATAGGTATCGAGCGGCTTTACGGGCGGACCATCATGGCTTCTTTTCACGGAGGATGGAGTCTGGCTGCCTGTATGGGGGCTTTGATCGGTTTTATTATGATCGTTTCAGATGTCACTCCGTTCTGGCATTTTACGTTGATTGCTGTATTGATCCTGTTGCTGACAATGGTAAGCCGTAAATATTTGCAGGAAGATGTTGCCTCTGCGGAGGTGCAGGAAGGGCCGGTCGCCGACAAGTCGGAGAAATGGCAATATATCAGGAAGCCGGAGATGCTGCTGATCAAATTAGGACTCGTCGGCTTGTTTGCATTGGTGGTGGAGAGTGCGATGTTCGACTGGAGCGGCGTTTATTTTGAATCGGTATTGCAGGTACCTAAGTCTTTACAGATTGGGTTCCTGGTGTTTATGGTGATGATGACTGTAGGGCGTTTTCTGGCTAATTATGCATACCGGATATACGGAAAGCAACGGGTATTGCAATTGTCGGGAGCTTTTATTTTTATAGGTTTCTTTATTTCGGCATTATTGGGTAGTACGTTCGATTCTATGGCTATGAAAGTAATCGTGAACTCTTTCGGATTTATGTTGGTCGGACTGGGAATATCCAGCATGGTTCCTACTATTTATAGTTTGGTCGGTGCCAAGTCGAAAACACCTGTGGGAATAGCTCTTACTATTCTTTCCAGTATCAGTTTTATCGGTTCGCTCATTGCACCGTTGCTGATCGGAGCTATTTCACAGGCATTCAATATGGAATATGCCTATATGGTAGTCGGCCTGCTGGGGCTTTGCATTCTGTTGATGACGACATTCAGCAAGGCGTTTAAATGATCCGGAGATTTAAATCTCCGGAAATCGTTGTTCTGCCGTTTTCATACAATGGATTACTGCCTCTTTTGTGCCACTGAAAGGGCCGGAAGCCTCTATCTTGAGGGTCGACATTGCAGCAGCAAAACGACCGGCCTCTTCTATGGATGCTCCTTTGGCGCGCTGATACAGGTAACCGGTCATATAGGTATCGCCGCAGCCGGTAGCATCTACTACTTCCCTGGGTTTGTAAGCCGGTATCTTATGGAACGTTTTCCCGTCATATATAACGGAGCCGAGACTCCCCAATGTGATCAATACCTCTTTCACTCCCCAGTCGTACATTATCCGGGCGGCACCTGCCACATCATCATGCCCTGTCAGAACCTCCATCTCATGCTCGTTCGCTTTCAGGAAATGGATATATTTTAAAGCCTCTTCTTTTTCAGTCCAGTCGACGGCATATACTTTCTTATCACGGACTTCGCGCAGATATCCTTGTGAGTCGGCGGACACAAGTCCTTTTTCAGCCATGAATCTTACAACATTTAAAGAGAAGTCGTCAGCCAGCAGACTCCCCAGGTGAATGATCCGTGCCTGTATATCTTTCAGATAATCGACCGTGAACGGATCCGCTTTTGCCAGAACCCGTTGTGTACGGTTATCCTGATTCTCGCCGTAGATATTTTCGAAATAGACAGAATGTTTACTGGGCATAACAGAAACGTCGATCCCCTCGGACCTTAATCTGTCTACTTCTTTCATTTCTGTTTCAGCCAAAGCTGTGACCAACGAATAATCGATATCGTTGAAATGTTTGATTGCATGCGAGAAGTAAAATGCGGTTCCTCCCGCCATGTGTACTGTATTTTTAGGGGTCACTATTTTATCTAGTGTGATGTGACCTATACAACAAAGATCGTGCATATTATAATATTGTTGATAACTGTACAAAAGTAGTCAAAAATGAGCATAGGTAGGAAAGCTTCTTTATTTTTATTATTTTTGTCTACTGCAATTCTTAAAATTGATGTTATGAGTAAAGACCTGATTTACGAAACGTTAATCAGCGCGATCAGAGAGAAGATACCCCACAAAGCGACCTTAACCAATGCACTTGTTGAATTACTGTGCATAGAACGAGAAGCCGTATATCGCCGTATGAGGGGCGATGTCGCTTTTTCTTTTACGGAGATAGCAGCCATCTCCAATAAGTTCGGTATCTCGTTGGATAGTCTGGTCGGAGGATGGGCGACAAAGAGCCGTCCTTATCAGCTGAGCCTGGTGGAGTACGTAGATCCTATAGAGGATGATTTTAAAATGTGGGGAATGTACAATGAACGTTTGTGGGGTGCACGCAACGATCCTTCTTCAAACAGTGTGGAGTGTATGAATGTACTTCCTGCTACCTTTTTGCTGGATTATGAATATATAATCCGTTTCTATTTGTGTAAATGGTATAATCAATATGGACATTCGGATAAGGCAGTTCATTTCAGGGAGATAGAACCTTCGGAGAAATTATTGAAAGTGCAGCGGGAGACTGCCACTGCAGCGAAATATCTCAGGAAAACATCTTACGTAATGGATCCTTTAATTTTCCAGTATATTGTGAATGATATTCTTTATTGCCGCAGCATCCATCTGATAGATGAAGAAAGTGTCCGTCTTTTAAAGCAGGATTTGCATTGTTTTCTGGATAATATGGAAGTTCTGGCAGCCCGTGGCATGTATCGTGAAACGGGTAATCCGATTCTGTTTTATATTTCAAATATCAATTTCGATGCCAGTTACAGTTATCTGGAGGCGCAAAACTACCGGCTCAGTATTATTCGTGCGTTTATATTGAATACGGTTGTATCATTGGATCTGAAAGCCTACGAAATTGTCCGTCATTGGTTGCAATCTTTGCTGAAATCATCTACTATGATATCTGTCAGCGGAGAGCAACAGCGTATTTTGTTCTTTGAGAAGCAAAGGAAGATCATAGATAGCCTGTAATCATAAATAAATCTGTATATTAGTAGCGTCCTTTAAATGTAAGCCCATGGAAATTCTACTCATTATACTGATCGTGGTTGTGTGGATCAGCCTCTATTCTCATATAAGTAAGATGAATACTCATACGGATTCCTTACGGAAAGATCTGTATAGTTTGCGGAAGCATATCGAAGCTCAGTTGGATGAACTCCGGAAGCAGCAGGCAGCGTCTCTGGCCGGAGAAAGGTCTGTAGAGGATATTCCTAAAGAAAAAATTCAAGAAACTATTGAAAAAACAGTAGAGATATCTGTCGGAAAAGCAAAGGAAGTGATCGTTCAGGAACCTTTGGTCGAAAAGATTATTCCTCCTGTTATGCGGAAGGTAGAGAAGCCTGTTGAAAGTCGGGCGGAAAAACAGGTCTCTTCTGTGAATGTTAAAGAAAAAAGGGTAGTACCCGAACCTGTTATCAAGCCTTTTGGAATTGTCAAAGAGAAGAAGAAGGTCGATTATGAAAAGTATATCGGAGAGAATCTGTTCGGAAAGATCGGCATTCTGGTGCTGGTTGTCGGCATGGGGTTGTTTGTCAAATATGCGATCGACAAGAACTGGATCAACGAGGTGTTCCGTACGGTACTCGGATTTGCAGTCGGCGGCGGATTACTGCTTTTATCCCAGAAGCTTAAAAAGACGTATCGAACGTTCAGTTCCCTCCTGGCAGGAGGTGCCTTTGCGATTTTCTATGTGACGGTAGGAATGGCTTATCATTATTATGGCTTGTTCAGTCAGACGGCAGCTTTTATCATACTGGTGGCATTGACGGCTTTCATGTCGCTTCTCTCTGTTTTGTACGACCGGCGTGAGTTGGCAGTTATTGCATTGGCAGGAGGTTTTATAGCTCCATTCCTGGTCAGTAACGGGATGGGTAATTATCTGGTACTGTTCACTTATATGACGATATTGAATATGGGGATGTTCGGCTTGGCATTGTATAAGAAATGGGGAGAATTGCCACTTATCTGTTTTGTCGCTACCTATGTGATCATGCTCGGATATTCGCTGGTGGCGGATCTGGATATTGCCCGGAGCGCACAACTGTTTCACCTGTTGCTTTTCTCAACGTTGTACTACCTGATATTCCTGTTGCCTGTCGTATCGGTGCTGCGTACGGATAATAAGAAGGTAAATCAATTACTGGTAATGACGGTCGTGTTGAATAACTTCCTGTATCTCTTTTTTACTCTATGGTTTTTGCATGAATTGCAGTTACCTTATAATATCAAAGGAGCGTTCACTATATTTATAGCGTTTGTCAATGGCGGTATCGCTTTTGCCGTGCGTAAACGGGCAGCAGACAAAGGATTGTTACTTGCTCTTCTGACCGGAATGTTTTTTACTTTTATCTCGATCAGTATTCCGATTCAGCTGGAAGGTACTTTTATAACCTTGCTGTGGGCAACGGAAATGGTGGTGGTCCTTTGGCTTTTCAGTCGGTTCCGGCAACCGGTATATGCTTGTTTTACATATATACTGTTCTGTCTGACAATTATCTCGTATCTGATGGATCTGGAGAATGCGTTATCTGATGGTCTCGTTTCTTCGTTGTTCCTGAATGGAACGTTTGCTACCGGGATTTTTACCGGTCTGGCGTTCGGTGTTTTTGCCTGGTTAATGGAACGGAAGAAAGCCTTATTCACGGACTTATCGAAGATACCATATACTCCGTTTAGTGCGATTGCCTGGTTGGTAGGATGCGGTATTATCTATCTTTCGTTTATTGTAGACTTTTATTTGCATATTACATATGCACCTTTAGCCGAGTGTGCTTGCCTGGCATTTACTTGTCTGGCATTGTTGTTGTTGCTGGCTGGATTGAGATTGCGTTTTGCGATCGGTTATTATACGATTGTTTATGCGATAGCAGCCGGACTTTCCGTCTGTTTATTCGTGCTATTGTCGTCGATTGTCAATGAGTATAGCAATACTTTGTTGTTTATATTGCAGTGGGGGGCATTGGTGGTTGTGATTGTACATCTGTTTTTGCTGGCCGGGTATTATTATCGTTTATATAATTTCCGGCAAAAAAGTGCGGATTGGATGACTTCGTTCATTGCGATCGCTTCTACTGTCCTGTTTTCCGTTGCCGTTAATAATATGTTGCGTCTGACCGGTTGGGAGGAAGAATCGAGTGCGGCTTTGTCCATTTCCCTGAGTATTGCCGGATTTATCCAGATGTCATTAGGCATGCGTTTGCATCTGAGGATACTGCGTATGATAAGCCTGGCTGTTTTCGGAATAGTTCTGTTGAAGCTGGTCATTGTCGACCTTTGGCTGTTGCCGACGGTAGGGAAGATTATTGTCTTTATTATGTTAGGAGTTATCTTGCTTGTCTTGTCTTTTCTCTATCAGAAGCTAAAGAAGGCGTTGTTTATTGATAACGAATAGGAACTGTTTGCTTGCCGATAATTATGGTAAGACCTGCCGATAATTGTCGACAAGTTTACTCACAATTATCGACAGGCTTGTTGACAATTGTCGGCAAGCAGATAGAATGGTTACGATCAAGTTGAAAAAACTGGTTTATAAAAATTCAATAGTCTTTTCCAGTGCCATTCCATGAGAACCTTTGATCAGGATATGATATCCTTTCAACGGGTTTGCTTTTAATGCTTCGATTAATTCTTCTGTTGTAGAGTAAGTGGCAAATTCTTTTCCTGCTTTTACGAAATGTTCCCCGCAGAGAAAGACTTTGTCGAATTTGCCGACTTTGATCTCTGCTACAGCTTCGGCATGCAGTTCGTCACTGGAAGGGCCCAGTTCACGCATATCTCCCAGAATCACGGCTTTGGGTGATACCGGCATGGCGGTGAAGTTCTCCAATGCAACTTTCATGCTGCTGGGGTTTGCATTGTAAGCATCGATAAGTAACGTGTTATTAGCCGTCTCTTTTAGTTGTGAGCGGTTGTTTGTCGGTTCGTATGCGGCAATGGCGCGACTGATTCGTTCTGCCGGGATCTTAAAATAGCGGCCTACGGCAACAGTGACCAACACATTGTCCAAATTATATGCACCTATCAGGTGCGTGTCTACTGTATGGATTTTGCCTTGTTGTTTCCAGTCGAAAGTAAGGTACGGGTTACAACTGACCACATGACCCGAAGCAAATGAAGTATCGTCAGCCCCGTAGGTGATCTGTTCGATCCCTTTGGCTATTCCCTGTAGATCCTTATTCTCTTTTTTAATGAATATTTTCCCTTTTGTACGGCGGATATAATCGTAAAGTTCTCCTTTCGTTTTTACCACTCCTTCAAAAGATCCGAAACCTTCCAGGTGTGCACGGCCGACATTTGTGATGATACCGTAGTTGGGGAGGGCTATTTCTACCAGTTCTTTGATATCTCCCGGATGGCTTGCACCCATTTCGATGACGGCCATTTCATGATCGTGCGTTAACCGGAGCAAAGTAAGAGGAACTCCGATATGATTGTTCAGGTTCCCTTCCGTATAGAGTAGGTTGAATTTGGTGGACAGGACGGCTGCCAGCAATTCTTTGGTAGTAGTTTTTCCGTTGGTTCCGGTAATCCCGATAATGGGAATGCCCAATATCTTACGATGGCGGTGAGCTAATTGCTGTAAGGCCTTTAATACATCGTCTACCAGGATGGTGCGTTCTCCTGTGACATAATCCGGATTATCGATGACAGCATAAGCGCAACCCGTATCGAGTGCTTTTGCTGCGTATTGGTTGCCGTCGAATCTTTCTCCTTTCAAGGCAAAGAAGATCGAACCACGCGGACAATTACGGCTGTCTGTCGTTATTTGCGGATGGTGTATAAATAATTCGTACAGTTCTGAAATACCCATAGCTTTTTTTCGTTTGGTGATTATTTGGTGAGCAAAAGTAGTAATTAAATGAAGAATGAGGAATGAAGAATGAAGATTTAAGTGATAATCGTGTATCTTTGCTGGAAATATAAGTTGAAATGTTAGATAAAACGCTCAATATGAAGGGAACACTGGTGTCTCTGTCCACACCGGTGGTGATGGGAATTTTAAATGTTACCCCAGATTCTTTTTATGCCGATAGCCGGAAACAGACGGAGGCTGCTATTGAAGAACGGATACGGACCATTTTATCGGAAGGGGCACAGATCATCGATGTAGGCGGTTATTCATCCCGTCCGGATGCGGCTGAAGTCTCACCGGAAGAGGAGATGGAGCGACTGGCTTTCGCATTGGAGATATTGAATGCACATTATCCGGAAGCAATCATATCCGTAGATACTTTCCGTGCCGGTGTTGCCCGGAAATGCGTGGAGGAGTACGGGGTGGCTATGATCAACGATATATCCGGCGGTGAATTGGATGCCGGAATGTTTGCTACGGTGGCAGATCTGAAAGTTCCTTATATTATGATGCATATGCGTGGAACTCCCCAAACGATGCAGCAGTATACCGGTTATACGGATATGATGGAAGAGATCATGCTCTATTTTGCCTCGAAAGTCCGTGAACTTCGTTTGTTGGGAGTCAATGATATTATTCTTGATCCCGGTTTCGGATTTAGTAAAACTGTCGATCAGAATTATCTGCTGATGAATCGTCTGCAGGAATTCGGTGTATTCGGTCTGCCATTGCTCGTCGGTATATCCCGTAAAAGCATGATATATAAATATCTGGGAGGTTCTCCGGCAGAAAGTCTGAATGGTACGACGGTCCTGAATACGATCGCTTTGATGAACGGGGCGGATATCCTCCGTGTTCATGATGTAAAAGCGGCTGTCGAGGCTGTAAAGCTGGTTACTAAAACTGTCAATTGTCAATTGTCAACTATCAACTCATAATATTATGTGGATGCATTTCGGAGTAAAAGACCTGATCGATGTACTGCTGGTAGCCTTTTTCCTGTATCAGACTTACAAACTGATGAAGAGTTCGGGTACATTGGCTATCTTTAGCGGGGTCGTTTCATTTATTATTGTGTGGATCCTGGTTTCCCAGGTATTGGAAATGCGTTTGATGGGCGCCATACTGGATAAGTTTATCAGTGTCGGTTTTGTCGTGCTGGTGATCCTGTTTCAGGATGAGATCCGGCGTTTCCTGATGGCATTGGGGTCTCATCGGGGATGGAAATTTCTGGGGAAACTTTTCTCCAAACGTAATGTGAATAACGAACAGGAAGGAAAATATGTCGCTCCGGTAGTTTTGGCTTGTATGAATATGGCCCGTAAAAAAACCGGTGCCCTGATCGTGATCCAGCAGGACGTCAACCTGTCGGTGTATGAACATACCGGTGAGATGTTCAATGCAGATGTGAATGCCCGTCTGATAGAAAATATCTTCTTTAAAAATAGTCCTTTGCATGATGGTGCCATGATCATTGCCGACGGACGTATCAAGGCTGCCGGTTGTATTTTACCGGTTGCACAGAATGCCAGTTTGCCGAAAGACCTGGGATTACGTCACCGTTCCGCATTGGGGATGTCTCTTGAGACTGATGCGTTGATTATTATAGTTTCGGAAGAAAGAGGTAAAATATCTGTGGCCCACAATGGCAAACTGGAGATTAATATTTCAGCCGAAGACCTGCAACAAATCTTGTCCGGTGAGCGTGAAGTCGTGAATTACTGTTAAATCTTCTGAAAGTGGCAGCTCCGGTTGCAAATCTTTTGTGCTTTTTGCAAACTCTATGTTGCATTTTGCCTACTTTTGTACCCGCAAACAGTAGCAATTACTAAATTCTATAAAAAATATCTTCCGCTATGGACTTAATGCAAGAGATTATTGCACGCGCTAAAGCTGACAAGCAGCGCATCGTTCTTCCTGAAGGAACAGAAGAAAGAACACTGAAAGCCGCCGACCGTTTATTGGCCGATGGAGTTGCTGACATCATTCTGATCGGAAATCCGGCTGAGATTTCTTCCCTGGCAGCAAACTACGGTCTGAACCACATCGGACAGGCTACTATTGTTGACCCTAAAAATCATGAAAAGAAAGCTGCTTATGCTGACCTGCTTTTCCAGCTGCGTCAGAAAAAAGGTATGACTCCTGAAAAGGCTGCCGTTCTGGTAGAAGATCCTTTATTCCTTGCTTGCCTGATGATCAAGGCAGGTGATGCTGACGGTGAAATTGCCGGAGCCCAGAATACAACAGGTAATGTGCTTCGTCCTGCCTTGCAGATCGTTAAGACTGCTCCGGGCATGAGTTGCGTATCCGGTGCTTTCCTTATGTTCACAAAGAAACCGGAATATGGCAAAGAGGGTTTGCTCGTATTTGCCGACTGCGCTGTGATGCCGAATCCTACAGCTTCGGAACTGGCTAGCATTGCTATTGCTACAGCCGCTACGGCTCGTGATATCGTTGGTGTGGAACCACGTGTTGCTATGTTGAGCTTTTCAACAAAAGGGAGTGCATCTCATGAAATGGTAGACAAAGTCGTTGAGGCTACACGTCTGGCAAAAGAAATGGCACCTGAACTGAAGATCGACGGCGAATTGCAGTCTGATGCCGCTTTGGTAGAATCGGTTGCTTCATTGAAAGCTCCGGGTAGTGAAGTGGCCGGTAAGGCTAACGTATTGGTATTCCCGACACTGGAAGTTGGTAATATCGCTTATAAACTGGTTCAACGTCTGGGTGACGCAGAAGCAGTAGGTCCGATCCTTCAGGGTATGGCTGCTCCTGTCAACGACCTGTCACGCGGTTGTTCAGTAGATGATATCTATAAGATGGTTGCTATCGCCAGCAATCAGTCTATCGGCTTAAAGGCTGCTAAAAAGTAAAAAAAGACACAACAAGAAAGATATGAAGATATTAGTATTAAATTGCGGAAGTTCGTCTGTTAAGTACAAGTTGTTCAATATGGACACACATGAGGTACTGGCACAGGGCGGCGTAGAGAAACTGGGTTTGCCGGGTTCTTTCCTGAAATTCACTCAGCCGGATGGTAAAAAAGTGATCCTGGAGAAAGAATTGCCTGAGCATAATGCAGCTATCGAGTTTATCCTGAGCGTACTGACTGACGATCAATACGGCTGTATCAAGTCGTTTAACGAAATTGATGCTGTAGGTCATCGTGTGGTACACGGTGGTGAAGCATTCAGCAGTAGTGTGGAGATTACTTCGGAAGTGATCGGTAAAATGGTTGAGTGTATCGACCTGGCACCGCTTCACAACCCGCCAAACCTGAAGGGTATCCGTGCCATGAGTGCATTGATCCCGGGAATCCGCCAGGTGGGCGTATTCGATACTGCTTTCCACCAGACAATGCCTGATTATGCTTATATGTACGGTCTGCCTTATTCTCTGTATAAGAAATACGGTATCCGTCGTTATGGCTTCCACGGAACCAGTCACCGTTACGTTTCAAAACGTGCTTGTGAAATCCTGGGTGTTCCTTATGAAGAACAGAAAATCATCACAGCTCACGTTGGTAACGGCGGTTCAATCGCTGCTGTAAAGAACGGTAAGAGTGTCGATACTTCTATGGGGCTGACTCCGGTAGAAGGTCTGTTGATGGGAACACGTTGCGGTGATGTGGATGCAGGCGCACTTACATTCATCATGGACAAGGAAAAGCTGGATGCTAAAGGTTTGTCTGACCTGATCAACAAACAGAGTGGTGTGCAGGGACTTTCCGGCATTTCTTCCGATATGCGTGAGATTGAAGCTGCTGTTGCCGAAGGCGACAAACGGGCTATCATGGCATTGAACATTTACAACTATCGCATCAAAAAATATATCGGTGCTTATGCTGCTGCTATGGGTGGTTGCGATATCCTGGTATGGACTGGCGGTGTAGGTGAAAACCAATGGGCTACCCGTCGTGTTGTATGCGAAAATATGGAATTCATGGGCATGAAGATCGATGTTCAGAAGAACGACGGTATGCGTGGTGAAGAAATGGTGATCAGTACTCCGGACAGTAAGGTAACAATTATCGTTGTACCGACTGACGAAGAATATATGATCGCTTCCGATACAATGGATATATTAGGTAAATAAGTAGATACCGGATATGAATCAGGAGACCGAAGGAATGGTGTATAACTATCCTCCGGTCTTTTTATACCATAAATACTATGTTGAAGATCCTCCCTGTTTTACAATCTCTATTCAGGAATAAAAAGTTCCTGGCCTTGTTGATCCTGGCAGGCTTGCTGATCAAATTATTGATGCTACCCTTTTTCCCTAATCCGGGTGATTATACATTCTTTTTGAAACCGTGGGTCGAATTTATCCGCTCGCATGGTTATTGGCAGGCATTTCGTTTTGAATTTGCTAATTATTCACCGCCTTATTTATATTTTTTGTTGGGAATAGCCAAACAGGGAGGAGAACCGCTTATTCCGATCAAGCTGGTATCGATTTGTTTTGAATATGTTGCAGCTTGGTTTATAGGGAGAATTGCCTATCAGAAGTATAAGGAAGATTGGGTGAGATGGTGTGCTTTAGCAGTAGTTCCGCTGTTGCCGACAGTTCTGATCAATAGCTCTTACTGGGGGCAATGCGATTCGGTGTATGCCTCATTTCTGGTGGGGAGTATTTATTTTGTATTAAGAAAGCGGTCATTCCTTTCCATTCTGTTTTTGGGAATTTCGTTCTCTTTTAAGCTTCAGGCTGTCCTTCTTTTCCCGTTTTATTTTGTATTGTTGTTGAGAAACAGGGTCAAATGGTATTATTTTCTGCTGGTACCGGCTGTTTATTTGATTTCATTGTTACCGGCATACTGTGCAGGGCGACCGCTGACGGAGCTGTTGTCTGTTTTCATCTCTCAGTCCGAATATTATGAGTCACTTTCGTTACAGTTCCCGAATCTGTATATGTGGATCAGTGACGATCATTATGAGACGGTTAAATGGATCGGCATTCTCTTTACATTTTTGTTTACTCTTCTGATGGGCGGATTGCTGGCTAAAAAGTGTAGGACAGAGTTAACGAATGATTATCTGGTTCGTCTGGCTCTTCTTTCTGCAGTGATTTTTCCTTTTTTGTTGCCGGGTATGCACGAACGGTATATGTATGTGGGTGATCTGTTGGCTGTTGCTTATATCATGTATTTCCCTCGTAAGTTCTATAATGCTTTAGGAATTCCCCTTATTTCTTTATTTTCATATGCTCTTTGTACTTCATTGAATGAGTCTTTGATCCGTTACTTGGGTGTTCCCGTAACTATCTTTTATATATGCGTTATAGGCCTGTTGATACGGGACTTTTATTTGTCTTCCCTGAAAGAAGGTAAATAAATTACTCCCTTTTTTAGGTAAATCCCGAGAAAACTATGTAAATTGCAGGCGAAAAAATAATTACTAATCCTCACAGCTTACAAAACACAGGATTAGTGTTTAGACTGCTCCGACACCGGTTGGAGCAGTTTTTTTATGGTCTCATGTGAGGCTTATTCTGTTTCGAACTGTTCCAGGAAGAGATTTTCCCCGTCCCAGACGATATAGGAGAAAAGAGTCATCCAGTCACCCGCTATCAGCAGGCGGGAAGTGCGTGAAAGCATCAGATCGAGCATGATATGGCGATGTCCGAAAATGAAGAAGTTGATATCCGGATGCGTTTTCAGGTAGTCTTTGGCGAATAGAACCAGATATTCAGCTGACTCACCTTTATATTCGAGTGCATTTTCTTTTTCCAGTCCGCTTTTACGGCTGCTCAATGACCAGCCGAGGGCAAAGCCGAAGGTCCAGCGGGGATGAATGCCTCCGTAGAGCCACTGGCAGAATTTGTTACGGAAAAGGGCACGGATAAAACGGAAGGCTTTGCTGCGATAGTCTACTTCGTCACCGTGACCCAGAAAGAAACGTTTGCCTAGCAGGTCGGTGGTCAGTACGTCGCGGTGGATAATTGCACCGATCTCATTCGGCAGGTAGTCGAACATCCAGATATCGTGATTACCGATGAATATATGGATTTCTATCCCGCTGTCCGAAAGTTCGGCCAGTTTACCGAGGAAGCGGGTGAATCCTTTGGGTACGACATATTTATATTCGTACCAATAGTCGAACATATCCCCCAGAAAATAGATGGCCATAGCCTCGTCCTTGATGCTGTCGAGCCACCGTACCAGCTTTTTCTCGACTGCCAGCGGGTCTTTATGAAACCGGGCGCCCAGATGGGCGTCCGATGCAAAAAATATTTTCTTTCGGGATGAATTCATAAGAAACCGAGTTCCAGTTTAGCCTCTTCCGACATCATATCCTTATCCCATTCCGGTTCGAAAACGAGATTGACTTCCACGTTATTTACACCGTCTACCGATTCTACTTTCATGCGGACATCTTCCAGGATAAAATCGGCTGCCGGACAATTCGGGGCAGTCAGGGTCATATCTATACGGACGTTTTTTTCGTCGTCTATGTCTACTTTATATATCAGGCCGAGATCGAATACGTTGACCGGAATTTCCGGGTCGTATACTGTTTTCAGCATGGCGACAATCGCTTCTTCTGTTTGGAGGAATTCGTTGTTCATTTTCTTTTAATTTGAATGCAAATATACATTAATATCTTCTATATACTAAACCATAGAAAAGAGAAAATGTTCTACAGGGCCAGTCGACCCTCGTCTGCATAGCTGAAGTAACTTTCCTCGCAGAGGATTATATGATCCAGTAAATTAATTTCTAACAGTTCGGCTGCTTTATGCAGGCGTTTGGTCAGGGAGTCATCCTGTGAACTCGGACGGGTGTTACCGGACGGGTGGTTATGGCATAGGATAATGCCTGTTGCCAGTGCGGTGATAGCCATTTTCAGAATGATGCGCAGGTCGGCGGAAGTTTCTCCGATGCCACCTTGACTGATCCTGGTTTTTCCGATTACTTTTCCGGCACGATTGGTCAGTGCGATCCATAGCTCTTCGTATGGCAGATCGCAGAGTAACGGATGGAATAAGGCATAGGCATCATGGCTGCTCCGGATCGATTGACGGAAGATAGGATCTGCAAGATTACGCCGTTTGCCTAATTCGAGAGCTGCACAAATCGTGATAGCTTTGGCTTCGCCGATACCTTTGAAACCTGATATAAGTTCCTGGATAGTCAGTTTTGCCAACGCGTTCAGATTGTTGTCTACTGCGTTGAGGATACGTTGTGAGAGTTGTACGGCTGTTTCGTTACTGTTACCCGAGCTGATCAGGATGGCTAAAAGCTCTGCTTCACTAAGGGAGGAAACGCCTTTGAGTAACATTTTTTCGCGTGGGCGGTCTTCTTCTGCCCATTCTTTTATTTTCATAGTTATGTATTGTTTTGGTGAAGAAAAACAGAGGGACGGCTTTTTGACCGTCCCTGCATTATATCATATTATTCACGGATACGTCCTACGTAAGAACCGTCTGTCGTGTTGATTTCGATAATTTCGCCTTCGTTGATGAACAACGGAACACGAACTTCAGCACCGGATTCAACTGTAGCCGGTTTCAATGTGTTAGTTGCTGTATCGCCTTTTACACCCGGTTCGGTATAAGTGATTTTCAACTGAACTTTTGTAGGCATATCTGCGAAAAGAACAGTTTCTGTCGATGCATCGGAAACAACTTCAACGATCTGGCCTTCTATCATATAGTCAACACCATTGATCAGTTCCTTGTCGATGATTACATCTTCATAAGTTTCCTGGTTCATGAAGTGGAAATGATCGCCTTCACGATATGTATATTGATAAGGACGACGTTCTACACGTACGTCTTCCAGTTTTTCACCAATATTGAAACGGCGTTCGATCTGGCCTCCTTTTACTACATCTTTTAATGTAGTACGCATAATTGTGTTTCCTTTTCCCGGTTTTACGTGAAGGAAGTCAACACAGAAATACAGTTTGCCATCCAAACGAATACAAGTTCCTTTTTTAATGTCTTGTGAATTAATCATACGAAATATTTTTATTTATAATGTTTTTTTGAATTGTCTTCGGTCATTTTCGGGTACAAAAGTAGTGTTTTCCTCTTAAAGTACCAATAAGCGGCAATCTTTTTCTTCAGAAATGAGTTGCAAATCAGTCTGATATGATTTGCAGGGGGATAAAAGGAAGATTTATTTTAAAACAAGGAAATGATAAAACTGATAACAGGGACCAGAATCGCAGTCATGATTCCCATCAGTCCGATCGCTAATCCGCTCAAAGCGCCTTCAATGGCACCGATCTGAATGGCGACTGAAGTACCCAGTCCGTGTGAAGAGGCTCCGAGGGCCAATCCCTTGGCAATCCGACTTTCTATTCCGAGTACTTTCATGACAAACGGACCGACAATACTACCGAATATACCTACTGCTACAACGATCACTGCTGTCAGTGAAGGGATTCCTCCTGCCTTTTCTGCGATCCCCATGGCGATAGGAGTTGTGACCGACTTCGGTTGGAGCGAGGCGATCAATGCCTGGTCGGCCCCCATCAGATCGCCGATTACGATGACACTGACGATACCTACGATTGCTCCGACGAATACGGAAGTGAGGATGGAAATTACATTCCCTTTCAAGTACCGTACCTGGTCATAGAGGACGAAACCCAATGCTACGACCGAAGGCCCCAGCATGAAATGGATCAGATGGCTCCCTTTCTGAAAAGATTCGTATTCTATGCCCATTGTCTTCAGAACGAGAATGATTACAAATATGGAAGTCAACAATGGATTCAGCAGGCTGATACGTGTTTTTTTGTATAAAGCGAGTGCTGCCAGGTAAGTACCGATCACTAAAGTGAGTGCAAATACTTCGGAATGTACTAGATTATTCATTGCTTTCACCCTCCTTTCCGAGTTTTTGCTGAATAAGGGCAACACTGGCAATCACCAGAATGGTGCTGACAACGGAAGCGGTCAAGATCACTGCCCAATATTGTGAGATAATGCCGAGAGAACTCATCAGTCCGACACCAGCGGGAAGGAAGAACAACCCCATATTCTCAGTCAGGATCGTCGATAACTTCTTTACATTTGCCGGTTTTACCAATTTGAATGCCAGTGCCAGGAATAACAATACCATACCGATGACACTTCCCGGGATAAAGCCATCGATGAAAGAACTGATAAATTCTCCGGTAAAATAGAAGAACAGAATGTAAAATGCCTGTTTTAGCATATTTCTTTGCTGTTTTATTAGTCACTGCAAAGATAACAGCTTTACAGGAAATATGTTCTATAACATATTAATTTAACATATCCAATCCTCTACAAGGCTGCTGTAATTTTCCTGATATTGGCAAGTCTTTCAAGAAAAGACGGATCGGATTTAGTCACCTGCATATTATAGTCGGACTGCATTTTAAGCAATGATTCGGGATCAATATTTAAAGTAGCTTCAAATAAAAGAGCGTATTCTGTCGAAACGGCCCGTTTACCATTTAATATCTCATTCAGCAATGTGGGAGAAATACCCATTTGCGTGGCAAGTTTCCTTTGAGAAATTCCGCGATATTCGATTTCATCTTTCAGAATTTCACCAGGATGTATCGGCTCGGATGGAGTCAGATTGTTGGCAATCATTTTTGGATCAACACCTTTTAATGTAATCATAACGGCTATTATCTGGTACACTTTTCATTAATTGAATGCATTTCTGGTAACGCCTTACGATATTCGGTTGGTAACGATGCTTCTTATCATTCGTTATCCCTTTTACGTAAAGCTCTTGCAAATATGCTTCTTCAAATGTGATAACCATATTATTTTCGTATTATATACAAATATAGCGCTTTCTTTTGATATTCACAAAAATGTGAATTTAATGTTTGTTATTTTTATCATTCCTTCTTTATTTCCCCCGAAAAACAGGCTAAATTCCATCTTTTAACAATCCCCTGCGAAAAGTTGAAAAAACAGGTGTTGAAACACAGCGTATTATGAAATGCGTACGGGTATATATCTATATATGTAATGATAGTTGAAAATGCTGTATGATCAGTTGAATATTATAGTATGGAATACAAAAAGCAAATGACGAAATTAAACGTTCCTTTTTTCTCGCCAGCAAAGTTAGACATAAGTTTTAAACCTACAATTCTTTCCCATAATTTTTTTTCAATCCTATCCTCTTTCTTATCAATTGAATAGCAATTAGAGT